>Ga0209632_10000073_pt1 | contig 100666 bp, 124 predicted proteins | sample COG_10_FD_184754 | JGI IMG/M metagenome (GOLD analysis project Ga0209632, IMG submission 184754) | Pelagic Microbial community sample from North Sea - COGITO 998_met_10 (SPAdes) (version 2) | ecosystem: Environmental > Aquatic > Marine > Neritic zone/Coastal water | place: Helgoland, sampling...
TGTTCTTATGTAGTAATGTGGAAATTTACCATCCGGGTGAATATGTGTTAGAGCTATGTTAATGAAAGGATTGTTTCGTAATTTGTATAGTATTATTTATATTAAAAGTGGGAATGAATCCATAGTCTTTAAGAATGAAATCAGGAAGAGATGAAATATCGTTGTAAAATGGAGGAGTGTTAATGTTGAATGCGATATTAGGTAAAACGATGCCGCGTGAGTTTAATTTCATTTTGTATGTGTGAGAATGTTGGTTAATAAAGCCGTTAGTGGGTAATTTCTGTTTAAATTTGTTTTTAACAGTGAAATGATTTTTAATCTTAGGAAGGAAGTGTTTGTATGCTCTTTGATGGCAGAATTGGTATAATTTTTTGCCACTAGGCCATTCAAATCCGCCCATATTATAACATAAAGCAAGTAAATTCGATTGGTGATAGGAAAGTCCAATAAACTCATCAGGTTGATAACTAGTAACATTTGAAATGATAGTGTTATTAAATTTTGAAACTGGTGAAATATATAAGGAAATGGAAGGAGAACTAGCAATTTCGTGTGGATTCGATTCTTGCCATAATATCATATGAGGAGTATCATTACAGTCAATATTAACCATTCTCCTCCTGCCGGGGAAATGTGTATGCATATATTCCGGTTTAATCGATGTAAATTCCGACCCATATTTATCGTGATAATCCTTAAGAGGTTTAAGGTCAGCCTCATTCATATCCCAAAATACAAATCTTCTAATTCCAGTCAGTCCAACCAACGTAGCAACATGGCCTGGTATTAACTGTATCTCGCCGTCAACCTCTTTAAATAGTTCATGCGCTTCTATATGTAAACTATTATCGTTGTTCTTAAATTTTCTAGAAACCCTTAATCTGTTCGGTAAATAATGAATCTCATCGCCGTATAAGGTCTTCATAATGGATCTAACAACAGGATTCGACTGTATTAAGGTATGTAATGGAGTCCCATATTGATGTATCATCCCCTGTGTGTCATCCCCCGCTTTCCTTTTTTTAAAGGAAGCGGGGTTGTAGAATTCATCTAAAGTCGGTTCATCAACTTGATGCTCTTCAGTAAATATACTATTCGCTGTACTGTAAAACATCGTCTCCTTAAATGCTTTTTCCATTTCTTCCTTAACAACTGGTATGGGGACAACAGCAACTCCATATTTCTGTAGAGTTAAGGAAATCTGTCCGACATCTTTAACAATAACCAGCGAAGGATCGACGTCTGTTGGGGAAGGGAATTTCGTTTTACTCATAGTGTGTAATTGTATTTTTTTAGTAGTAGTAAGTTTGTGTAATATCGTTTTTTATACTTTTCATTTTATAGTGCAAAAAATTTTTCAATTTATATATATATCGTATTATAACCGGTTTCTCATTATCTTACCGGTTTCTGAGTTACTATTATATTACCCCCTATATTAAACCAAATTAATGAATAAAAAAAGAAGAGGGAAGGGGGGATAGTATGGGGGAAGAAGGGGATGATGGTGTGTGGTATGCTAGATTACACTGTTGTAATTATCTCTTCTGGATTTTCTAGGTAAATACTCCAACAAAAATACAAGAGAAAATATGGCTAATAATAACAGACATTGCGGTGATTTATTAAAACCATTTGATAATAATCCTTATACACATTCTTTAACCAACGCGGTTTAATATAATATTTATTAATTATCTAACTATATATTATATGTATGAAATGTCACTTGAGGAGCAGGCGGAGGCTGACGCGCGAAAAAAGCAATGGGAATTGGAAGCTATACAGACGGAACAAAGCCTGAGAACGGAAATTATAACTCTTAGGGGAAAGATGCTGTCGATATTTAAAGAATATGTAGAGAAGGTAAGAAAACAAAAAAGTTTTGGTTCAACCTTCCCACTTACTGAAAAAAGAAAAGAAAAAAAAAAAATTAATGATGAGGTGGAAGAACAGAAGAAAAAATATCACAAAATACGAGAAGACTACCTAAACAAATATGTGAAATATGATGGGTACTGGATGAGGAAGAAGAATGATGGGTTAGAACTCCAAGATGTAATCGGCCCCAGAATAACACTTGGGTTGATTCAAATAATCAAAAATGAAGAGTGGACAGCAAATAAGGAACATAGTAAAGTAGTAAAAATGATTGCGGAAAAAGCGGAAGAGGAGGTTAAAAACAACAAATACAAAAATATCAATTTGAATAGGTTTACATGGAAACAACCGACATATAGACACGTGGACGGTGGGATTTTAATAGAACGCAGCCCCACTCAACCGGATCATTGGAACGAAATAGATTCGTGGGAATACCCCACGGACGAGTTACCCGAATTAGATGAAGAATTAGATAAAGAATTAGTGAAGGACCTGGATTACAAAAAACGGGTTGCCGATGGCATTCACGTCGGTCCGGAAAGGTCCGTAGGTCCGTACGGAGGACGAAAAAGAACGCGTAGAAAAAAGAGAAGACGTAGAATAAAAAGTACAAAGAAAAAACGTAGAAGAAAAAGAAAACGTACAAAGAAAAAGCGTAAAAGAAGACGTCGCTAATTAATTAATATAATTATTATTAAAAGAAATATTATTAATAATAATACTCATATGTCTTTAAACATACATAATATCATTGAAAAATTCGAATCTGTAAATCCCAAAATATGATATTATAGATTTAGTTTGCAATTATCTCTCCCCTTTCCTTTTTTATAAAAGAAATATAAATTGAAATAAATAGTATAATAATTTAAATTTATATAAGAAAAATAATGGACCATTCATTCTATGTGCCTGGAAAAACAAATTATATCAAGTTTATAAGTTCAACAAATGTAAATGTTAAAAAAGAGAATATAAAAAGAAAAGGGGTAATAAGATTGTCAGAAAATAATAAAGGTTTAAAACTGTTATATAAAATGGGATGGGATGGAAGAAGTCGTTTCGGTATTCATTGTGGTTTCTTTGAAAATCCAATCGAATCTGTAAATCCCAAAATAGGATATTATAGATTTGGGTTATAATTATCTCTCCCCTTTTTCTTTTTGGAAAGAAGAAAGGGGAGAGATAATTAATGTTGACGAAAAAATTGCACTAGTAGTAGATATTACAAAAAACAATCAAAAAACAATCAACCAACATTATGGCGACTGCTTTAATTGATACTCGTAAATCTATTTTGTCTCAAATCACCGATAGCTGGAATCAATGGCGTACTACTGATGAAGCTAGTGAACTATTCCCATTCTCAGTTCCATTAGCAACTGAATTTGGAAAAAATGATACTCCATGGACTACTAAACAGTCCGTATTGGAAAGGAATGCGGTTCATGCGAATAACCTTATTCGCTTATATATCGCTCTTAATATAGAGGTAGCAGATCGAATGTCTATTTGGCAATTCTTCGAAATTCAAAACGGTGCTGTAGGAAAAATTAAGGAACAAATCCAAACACTTAAAAGAGTTGCTAAAGTGTTGAAGAAACAACAACAATATGGTATGGTTTTAAGTAATTCTACTGATATGTTCGTATGTCGCGGTGATTGTAGTTTGTATGAACTTGAAATCGAGATCAAACTCAAAGATAAGAAAAAATCTAAGAAAAAAATGCAATAATTGACAAAAAATATTAAAATTGACAAAAATGTTGCACTAATAGATATAAATTATTAAAAAACAAACAAACACCAAACAAACAAACAACAATTCAACAAGAACTTAAAATGAACGCAACCTGGACTACTGTAATTGGAAATGGAAAGAGGATGGGAAGGAAGTGGAGATCCCAAACTATTCTAGGAGAAAAGCAAATTATTGATTATAGGGGAAGAGAAGTAAGGGTATATGCTCCTGGATTTGATGAGAACGGGCATATAGTAGATGATGATAAGATGAGAAGTTGGTTGCCGAATTGGGGATATAAAAGTTATGATCCCTCATTCCAACCAGATGAAGAACTCTACTAATTATCATGCTTTAAACGGCGATAGTCCTGAATATGACTTTAAACTATTCTATACCGGAGATTTGACTAAGGTATATTATTAATTGGATACAAATTAGGTTTAATATTTATTAATAAGTGACAACAAATTAAAAATGGTTACTTTCCTAATCACTGTGGGCGGCGGCACATCGCAAGTATTAAGAGCGTTGGCTATTATTAAAATAGTATGGATAAGGAGATTATGGGAGCATGATGTTAATCACGGTAATTTGCGATGGTTGGGGCATATTACACAATACGGAGAATTTAAATGAAGCAGAGTAATTAAATGCAAGGAATGGTCTGTTGACAGCTGGTTATTATGGCTGGTGTAGGCAAGAGGTTAGATTCCTCTTCATTCCCCTTATATCACGGATAAATTAAACCAAATTTTGAAGGATATTTGTAGATACCATACGGCAATACGGTGGGTGGTTCCCATGTCGAGTAGTTGGAAAAGGAGTGGCAATTCATTGTCCGAACAAGTAAGAACTTGAAATATTAGAATCGTAATCACGAGCAATGATGAATGGAAATTCTAGTTGGTGTGTCGGTATCGACTATTGGTATAGGAGGGTAATAAATTGTATCGTATAATAGCAGGTGGGTAGCACCCATCCCAAGCACCAACCGAAGGAGTGGCGACCGATATGGAGTCCGAACAAGTCGCGGTTGAAATATTTGAATTGGGTACGATAGGGAGAATAGGCGATGCGCAATATTAAATTATAGAAGATTCCAGGGGAATTGGTCGATGAAAATGGGGATTTTGGACGGAGATGTAAATCACAGTAATACGGCGATGGTTGGGGCATATTACAACGGAGAATAATTAATTGCAATGTTAATTAAAAGAGAAATTAAATTTTCTGTTAGAATAGTTCGGAGTAGGTATGGTTATAATAACCGATTCAATAAGTTAGGCCAAGGACAGTCCCTCAATTATCAAATTAAGTTTTGAGTTAAATTGGATAGGGGCGTTGTGTTACTTTTATCTTTACGGGGGCTTAGGTCCCCACTCTAAATCTAGCCTTACACAGTCCACTTACCTAAAATTGTTTCGTCATAGCTGGTTTGTGAGTAGCCCTAATTGCGGGGGCAAAGTTGAGGTTCAATTCCTCTTTATGGCAATGGTCCTTAGTATGATATGAAAACTACTATGTCCTAGACAAGACAAAAACTGTAAGTCCCAAACACCGACTTAAAACTGTTTTTTTTATATTTTCCCCTTTTCTTTTAAAGAAAAGGGGAAAATTGAAATGAAAATATGAGTAATATATATCAAACCATAATAGAATAAATACATGTGTATATGTCGAAAACGATCTAAAGTATTAGCATTAGATAATTCAAACAACTGTTCTATTTGTCTGGATCTTATGCACGAAAAACTATATACAATTGAATTGGAATGCAAACATAGATTTCATGCTGGTTGTATTTTGAAATGGGTAACACAGAACCAGTGTTGTCCGTTGTGTAGAAGTACTATTAGTAAAGACCTTATTCTTACGTCTGTATTAGATTATATATCGAGATGAAGTACAACAAATCTTTTTCTTTAACAACTATATTTACTTCTATTATTAACATTAAATTAAAAATAGAAAAGGGTAGAAGTAGGGTATTAACCCATTTCTCATTATATTACCGGTTTCTCATTATCTTACCGGTTTCTGAGTTAGTACTATATAGGGAGGTTAGATTACACGGGTTATATAGGGGTAGATTAGGGAGTAGATAGGGGAGTAGAAGGGGGAGAGGGAGTGGAGTTAGATGGTAGGGTGCTAGTTGCCACAGTACATTTTCCTCTTCATCCTCCTCCTCTTCTCAACTTTCTGAAATAGTCGCGAATCAAGGTAAACCTTTACTGGTTTATTATTATTAAACTCAACTTCAACATATTTTGATGTAATTGATACAATAGTTCCAGTAGACGAATGAGTCGCTCTACTATTCACCAGTACTAAGAGTACAGATCCAACGTGTATATGACGAAATGATGGCATATTATTATCATAATTTACCTTTTTATTTATCTTTTTGTAATATTCATGTACTTGTGGATCCAGAAAGTCTAGATTATCACTTTTCTTTCGATTGTCCTCCCAGTTCAATGCTTGTAAATTCGATAGATCATTGCTTCCACCCTTGGCACGCGGTACTATATGGTCTACTTCAAAACCACAGCAACACTTAGTTCTCTTACCATGGTGTTCAAAATATATCCACTTACCTTCACAATCTTCAATCCAAAGTGGAAAAAGGCCTGTTTCACGGTATTTCTGAAGTGCCAGAATATTATGTGAAGTTTTCTTACGACTAGCAGTTGCCAACCATATCTCTTCTAGAGAATTACCGTAAACAATTTTACTTCGAGTCATAATTTAATAATAAACTTATTTGTGGTTTGATTGTTTTTTTATAATATCTAATACTAGTGCAATTTTTTCGTCAACATTAATTATCTTTCCTCTCCATCCCCCCACTTCCCCATCAAATAACTAGGAATACCGACCCATCCAATATCTCTCCCCAATCTATTAAAATAAAATATTTCAATATAGAAAAAATATTATTATATCATTTTTATAATTTATACGTTATATAATTGGTTGAAGATAATATTGGGAGTGGAATTAAATATTATAAATATATTATTTTAATTAGAATACATTGAGTTATTTTTAAATTCATCTACCATCTCCGTGGATTTATTGAATCTACGACAAATTAATCGAATACCATCATTATTATAACAAATGTTCTCTCTTACGATTGACTTACTATTAAGACCTTCGTTTTTATCTTTTTTAATATCCTCATCCGATTTAATCGGAGGTGGAATAACCTTTTCTTCGTCACAAACCTGCCTTAACCAATTAGCTATACCCCCTCTCAAATTTGTCATTCTTTTTCCTTTTAATTTATGAAATTTATGTAAAACCGCATCTGGAATAATCCACTCATCTCTTTTAAAGATTCCCTTCCTCGTATTTGCCTTTACACTGTAAACTATTTTTTTTTTAAATTTTGGGTTCTTTTTTTTTAAATTTTTATAAGCATCCATTCCAAATCTCTCGGTATACGCACGTTTGGTATACAATTTATAATCATTAATTTGTTTTTTACTCGTTTTTACACTTGAATTTCCAGATATTTTCACTCTTCCGTGTCTACTCAAATCACTTATTTGTTTCAAACCAGCAGATAAATAAGCATATTTTATATTACCGTATACTGTAATATCGATGTCATCTTTGGTAAAACCAATCGCTTCAAAAGCTGTGGTATAAAATACAATTCTTTGCTCTTCTTGAATGCTTGTATTTACCGCTCCATTAGGACGGTAACAATGATAACCTGTAATATATGGATGACACCTCCATTCTGTACTCCTCTTTGCCATTTCATTAACTATAATTAAAGTTGCAATATTATGGTTATAATCGTCACTCCAGTGTTCATCATTATCCCATTCTATAGACCTGTCTTCCCTCTTTGAACTTACAAATTTAATTCGAAATTTTACTTTATTACTTTTATATTGAGAGAGTTCACTCACATATTCTACGATTGCTTTTTTGTTTTCTTTAATGATATTGAACCACGTTACTCTGTCCTCTTTATCCCTACCAGGAACCTGACCACAGAGTCTAAGAACAAACATATGTTGTTTTATTTTGGTGTTTCTTGTAGCCGTCGCTAGATCAGTAAGAATCTCGTGTGCCTGTTCTGTAATAACCAAGTCGTCGCCGTCCTCTTCAAAGAAGGGTTGTGCTTGCTTATAACGACCATCTTCGATATATTTCTCAGCTCCATAATAGTTGTCACTTGGTTCATAGGTCAAATGTTCTTGTGAAATATTTTTAGGCGGCTTAATATGTTCAGTTAAAGATTCTTGCGGAGTGGCGCTAAATCCAACTGCCTTAATGTCATTTGGATTATCTTGTACTAACTTCCAAATTTTAGATAACAATTGACCTTTCTTACTACCGTAATCTAACTCATCAAGAAGAATATATATCTGAAATCCATTTCGTTGTGATGTTTGTATTTCTTTAATAAATTTTTTTTGCATTTTTAAGTTATTTACTGAATAAACATTGTTTTGACCTAACCAATTTCGTAATTCTTCTCGTTGAGTCATGTCCGCTGTTCTGTGTAACGCGCTAGCAAAATATATTTTGGTTTTTGAATTTAAGGATTCATCTTTTTTTATAATAAGATATAAAATGATTGCCATATCTTTTTTCCCACTTTTTACTTTTGCTTCAGCAATTACAACGTTTTTACCACCCTTCATAGACTCAGTCATATGCATGCAAAACTCATATTGCTCTGAGCGATTTTTTTTATACCAGGTCTCTCTCTCTTCTTCTTCTTTTGTTGGAATATAAGACGACATACTTATTAATTAAAATTATATTTTAATAATTTAAACAAATCAATTTTAGTTTTTCGAACATTTAAATTGATTTAAACAAAATAGTATAGTATATATTATAAATGTCTGGACTAAAACTACAAAAACCTTTCTTAAAATGGGTCGGCGGTAAAACGCAAATTATAAATAGTATTATTTCAAAAATACCAAATAGAATTAACAACTATCATGAATTATTTTTAGGAGGAGGTAGTGTTTTACTTGCGGTTCTATCATTGCAAAAACAAAATAAAATTATAATAAAAAATAAAATTCATGCGTGTGACATCAATAAAGACTTAATTAACGTGTATAAAAACATTCAAAACAATAAAGAAGAATTATATAAAATTATTAATTTATACATCAAAGAATACGATAGTATAAAGGGAACAATAATTAATAGAAAACCTACTTCTATTGAAGAAGCAAAAACTTCCAAAGAAAGTTATTATTATTGGGTAAGGAACAAATATAATAACATAGACAAAAATACGATTGAATGTTCTGCTATATTTATGTTTATTAATAAGACCTGTTTCAGAGGTATGTATCGTGAAGGTCCAAATGGATACAATGTCCCATACGGACACTATAAAAAAACACCTACAATAATATCAGAGGCAGATTTAAATTATATAAGTGATTTGATAAAAGATGTTGAATTTAAACATTGTAGTTTCACAGAGTCCATAAAAAATATTAAAGAGGGAGATTTTGTGTATTTAGACCCACCTTATGCTCCAGTAAATTCGACTTCATTCGTTGGATATGTAGCGGGCGGGTTTAACTTAGAAACACACAAACTACTGTTTAATGAAATAAAAAATTTGGAAAATATAAAATTTGTTATGAGTAATGCGAAAGTAGAATTAGTTACTGATAATTTTAAAGAATACAATTGCGATGATATTATAGCAAGAAGAGCAATTAATTCTAAGAAACCAGGTTCAACAGCAACTGAAGTAATTATTTATAATTAAGTATATACTGATAATAACCTATATTTACAATGTCTAACATTACATTAATGTTATTCCATTTAAATTTATAAATATGAATAATATTTTGTTTTTTATCATTGTATATGAATAAACAAATTATTTTCTTGTTATTTCCTACCTTTTTATATACTTCTCTAACCGCATAGTATACTTGTTTGATATTAAAATCCTCTACCTTTTTAGATTTTGCTTCAACAATACAAGCATAATTATCGGTTTCATAACAACCATCTGTTTCGTATTGAGACCCTTTAATTTCCATAGGATTACTATCAATAATAGTATTAAAACTACACCGATGTCTACCTCCTAAAAGTGGTCCGTATTTTATTTTTTCACCTATAATAACATCTAAAATATTGTTATATTTCAACTTATCTAACATACTAATTTCGCTTTCTCCTATATCCAATATTAAGCTATCCGTTTTATTGGTAACGATATTTGGAACACAATGATATTTAATTAATGGTATATATATATTTGATTTAATTAAGGCATATGTGCCATTTTTAATTGATAAAATGCATATATTATTATTTATAAAACATTGTGGCCTTGATTTACTCGTATCCATTTTACATAACAATCTTGGTTCGAACTGATTTTGTCTTCCTTTCCATGTTTTTCTAGAATCTTTAATATCGTCGGCAGTTATTATTGATAAATATTTATTTAAATCTATATTATTAGTGCAAATAATATGCGACCATATAGACGACTGTAAAGATATTTTTTTTTTAGTTGATGTATGTTGAGAAGACATGGTGTGTGTATTTTTTTTATTATTGGAATGATTTATAGCTACAACATTTTTGTCAATTTTAATATTTTTTGTAAATTATTGCATTTTTTTGTCATTTAAATTATTTATAATCTTCATCCACTTATCGTCACCCCCCTTATCCGGATGATATTTTAAAGACAGTTTACGATAGTTTCTTTTACGAACTTCTGGATCTTTGGTGCGTGCGAAGGATTCTATATCAGAAGGACAATCCATTATATTCAATCCTAAGATCTCAAATGCTTCTTCATTATTCTCCCATCTCATCCGTTCCTTTTCCCATGCTCGCCGTCGTTCGTTTTCCAATGCTCTCTGACGTTTCCTTTCTAATCGCTCTTTTGTCTTTCTCTCCATTTCGATTCGTTCCTTTTCTATTTTTGCTGTATTGAAAATTTGTGTTTTAATGTACTCTCTTGTTTTCTTTTTAACATACTTATCTGATTTATCGAATTTTCTTTTTTTAAATTTGGGTTCTCTGGTATATTTATATTTATCTGGATTTTGCATTTTATCAATCTCTTCTTTTAATTTATCAATAGAGCAACTTAACTCAGGGGTAGGATTACTTTTGTATTTGGATTCAAATTTACGCAATTGTTTCTTTTTTTTCCGCAAAGGGTTAGAAGTCGTTTTAGGAATATCAACACTATTCGCATGTTCTTCTTCAAAGCAGTTAAATCGATTGTTTTTGTTATGCTTCATATTCATATTCATATTCATATTTATTAAGTTTAATACAGAAAACAAATTATTACATATCTAGTTCAATTTAATTTCTCTCCCTTCTTCACTCCATCAAATAAAAATTATAAATATTAATTATAATTTTTATTAATTAACGACGACGTTTACGAGTAGAACGACTTCGTTTGGATTTCTTACTCTTCTTCTTACTCTTCTTCTTACTCTTCTTACTCTTCTTCTTACCCTTCTTTATTTTTTTCACCTTTTTAGTCTTCCTTCTTTTTTTAGTTTTTTTCCCGCCACGCCTACTCTTCTTCGATGTTTTCGCAAAAAGATTACTGAACACAACTTCTCTTTCTCTCTCATCATCCTTCTCCTCTTCCCAATTCTTCGTATTCTCCATTAACTTTTCATTATGATAACCTATCCTATTACTAATTATTTGTTTCTTCTGTTCTTTGTTCAACGTTGACGTAATCCCAAACGCACCTAATGTTTTATCACTAAAAATATCATATGTATCTTCACCTTTCTCACCCGCTCCTGGATTAATACCTGATTTCTCCCTCACCTCAGTTTCATCGTTTGGCGCCCATAATAGACCGCCATTATTTGGTAATTCTAATAGTCTATGCTTAATAGGAACTGTTGGATTTTCTGATGTGTCAATAATATTTTCTAATTCTGGTAGATGGTAGCGTTCTAATCCACCATAATAATTAGGGTCGGAAGGTTTGCCATCTGTCCAGTATACACCAGTTTGTGCAGCTAAAATGAAATCCGCCATAATATCCAACATATCTTTGTTTTCTTCCATCCATTCTTTGAAATTTTCAATGTCTCCCATAATTATATAGTAACCTTAGATAAATAAAATATGCCCTGCTTTATTTACAAATAATATCACAAAGAGCCCCTAAATACTCATACCCTGTATTTCACAATCTAAACCAACAGACATCCAAAAACAAAAATCAATTATTTGATCTTATTTTTTTATTCTTTTTTATTCTTTTTTATTCTTTTTTATTCTTTTTTATTATTCTACTCTTCTACTACGCATACAGGCTATATACGATGGGTTGTGTTTTCACAAGGGCTTTAGTATAGTGGTACTACGTACTACTAGGGTATGAATAAGACTCTTCAGTTTCATATAATCATCGCGGTCGCACGCGGTTAAATCGGTGGGAATGTAAATTTTGCCCTTTGTCAATAGAAGATGTCCTTCTAGTGTGCCTTGTATATCACAATTAATGGTTGACGGAAACTCACTTGTATCCTCGCTGTATTTAATTTTTAAATACCCTATCTTCGAACTGTCTATGAACCCTGGAATGAATCCTGGCTTTTCGATGAAGGAAAACATCACCTTTAAATTCCCTTCGCACAAGTTACCGACCTTATTAAAATCAGCAGTCACGTCAACCTCCCCCATCGTTTCAAAATCCCAATGGAATAATTCTATGAAATTATGACGAACAATTCTCTTAGCCCGCTCTTTTTCCATTAGCATAATCGCCTGGTCGTATCCGCATATCTCGTTTTTAATATTTTGTATTGAACTCATTATGATTTGTATGTTGTTTAGTGTTTAGTGTTTAGTGTTTAGTGTTTAGTGTTTAGTGTTTATTGTTTATTGTTTAATTGTTTTTAATAATTTACATCTTAGTGCAAAGTTTTTTTCAATTTAATCCACAAAAAAAACAAACAAACAAACAAACAAATTCAACTGTTTTTTCTCAACGTCCCGTGTAAATAATCCAACCATTTTCTACCATAATTACACGTAAAATATTTATGATGATTTATATGATGATCGGTGTACCACCAATTAAACACCGGATGGTTCACTAGTCTAGGTTCATGATCCACGAATCCATTCAGGAAGCAGTATAAATTACCGATTACTAAAGCGTTAAACGATATTGTTGGATAAACCAATCCATAAATTACAACACCCCCTATTCCACTTACCGAATTTTCTATAAAATCCGCACGAAATGTAGTTCTCCAATTAGTATCCAAAGTTTCATGGTGCTTTTTATGGTAAGGATAACACCATTTTAAGTGTAATAGTCTATGGAAATAATAAAAAAAAATATCATACGATAAAATCACTACTAATATTTGTAGAAAAGTATTCATAATTGTATAAAATAAAAAATAATATTTAACTATATTTTAAATATTATTAGGAATGAACGCTCGTTCGCTCATAAAAATATCTCTCCCTTTTTAATTTTCATAAACTTGTTTTATCTTATATTTTTTAAATTGATAACATAATTGCATACAAATAAATAACCAATAACCCAATAATCTCTAAAATTCAAACATGTGTAGAGGACCAATTATACCAGTAGCGCCAGCACCAAGAGTCACCGTCCCACCGGACATGATTAATGAAACGGTGTATTCGTATGGTATACAAACGGATACTACTGTATACAACGAAGACCATGAAAAAATAGGGGTAGTGGGCCCGTATTCATTCCGTCCAAACGGCAATCCCGGAATAGATGGCAACGGGGCAATAGAACTTATTACAGAACAAGGTTCAAAAAGATTATATGGTATTGTAAAATACGAATGGAACAACGGCGTGGTGGTATTAATACATCGAATAGAATGAGAATCGAATTAAACCCCAAACCCAAACCCAAACACAAATATAAACAGAGTTAAAATTAGGGCAACTTTATATATTAAAATTGACAAAAATTCTGCACTAATTAAAAACAACACAATACAACAGCACAAAACAATACAGCAACAACACAGCAACAACACAACGCAAAACAACACAACGCAAAACAACACCCCAATACCATCATAACACATTATGGAGATCGGCACATTTATCAACGCAAAACTTCAACATGGAGACAGCGAAGGAAACGAATGCCTAAAGAGCATAGGCAAAGCAATTAACACCTCTCTCAACGCTAACTACTGTGAACTCGATAACATGGTAAAAGAATTGGATGATAACACGCTAGAAGAGTTGGAAGAAGCGCTAAGCCGGGTAAAATGGAACAAGAAGAAATTTTGCGAATGGGTTTCATGTAGTAAACATACAGCAGAACAAACGAAGTCCCAACCAGAACACAGCGTAGGGTATAAATTAGAGGGCGAAATGAGCGAAGCAGGAGAGGATTACGGGTATTTTAAATACCTAAAACCCCTAACAGAAGAGCAGGAAGAATGGGTAAGCGAATTTACCGAATGCTGCTACTACTCAGGTCAACCATGCCAACGCAATCAAGACGGCACAGCAGAGGAAGATTGCGAATGCATACTCGGAAAGGAATACTATACCCTAGTATTAACCCCGCTAGGAGACGAATACGGCCACATAGAGGCGGACAACTATAAACTAGGCGACTAAATTAACCCAACTCCACCCAACTCCACTCAAAAAACCAAAAAACTAAAAAACTAAAAAACTAAAAAACTAAAAAACTAAAAAACTAAAAAACTAAAAAACTAAAAAACTAAAAAACTAAAAAACTAAAAAACTAAAAAACTAAAAAACTAAAAAACTAAAAAAGAAAACAAAAGATCGAACAAACTTATTTTTTTTCCTGGTCTTTCTTTTTATTATAGTACCATAAATGCGCGTGATAAAGAGCGGCTAAAACACCGACTACTACTAAAATAATACTCATATTTTTAGATATTTTTCCTGTAGTGATGCCTTGGTAACCAATGTATAATAGAAGTAATCCAGATAAAATATGCTGAATCCAAACAGCAATCGCGGGAACGCCAAAATGGTAAGTATCCATTATATATATATATTAAACATAAATATATAAGACAATATCACACACTCTCATCACGACAACATTTTAAATGTAAATTTAAAGGGAAAAGCAATAGTATGAAATTTATCACATTTAAATAAAAATTCAGCCATATGAACGGCAACATAATAATAAAATGGAACTCCTAATAAAAATGCTTTGTAGTATTTGTTTGATTTATAAATTTTCCATGAATGATAAAGAATGTAGTATGCGGATATGCAAAATGTAGAATATCCTAATGTAAACAATATTTTTAAAAACCGTACTTTATACAAACGCACTTTTAAAAGGTCACTGTTACATCCAATATATAGATTCCATGTGGTGTAAAAACAGTAAGTAAACAATAGCGACAAAGTAAAAATATTTGGTTTAACATGAATACTAATATACATCAACAAGTACAAATATACGATATAAATTATTAATTCAAAAACATTTACTATTGTAGATAATTCATTTCCAGTAATATTTTTCATATATATATTATTATTAGAAATATTAAATTGACATAAAAGTTGCATCGTTTAAACAACCCAATAGAATACAATACAATACACTACAATACACTACAATACAATACAATGGATACACTCTTCAGAATCACGAACAACGAAGTCTTCTCGTTTAAAGAAAACACAACAGATATGCCGCGTTTACGACGTTTACCACGGGGAATGCTGTGTATAACCGACGCATGGATGTCAAACACATCGTACAAAATCGACAACGAACGTTCAACCGACAAATTCCTCATGTTTACTATGGTAGACGGCGAAAAAGTAAACTGGTGGATCGATATAGAAAAAAAACAAATATGTTACGATGCCTCGAGCGACCTATCCAATCATACCGAAAAAGACGATTTGTCAATCTTCGAATTCAAATTTACTTAAACATCATCTCCTCCACCCCTTCTCTTCCCTTCCCTTCTCCTCCACCCCTTCTCAAATTTTTCTCTCCCTTTCAAGAACTCATAACCTAAGAACAAAGACAACACAACATTAAATTGACTAACGTTTATTATATAAAAACAAATTTACTCGATATGAAAAAATCAATAGAAACGGAATGTCTTAAGACGTCAAATGAAAATTGCCGATATCCATTTTATCGGGATTGGAATCGTCTGCCTTTCAATGAACGACTCCGTCTGGCAACGCTCGAGTGCAACCACTTAAACACGTTAAACTATTTAAAAAACAGAAACATAACCGTAAACCTAATAGTCCGCGAAGACACCGTAAATGACTATACCGACAACAAAACAATATGGTATGATTTTAAAGGAAAGGACTTCTTTTATGTAAACGTTGTAAAAAACATCGGTATATTACCAATAGTATACGGAACATCATTCAGCGACTAACAACCCACAACCCACAACCCACAACCACAACCCACAACCCACAACCACACTCCCATCCTCCCATCCTCCCATCCTCCCATCCTCCATCCATCCTCCCCCCATAAAAAATCAATAAAAAAATAAATAGGCGCTAGCCTGTTTATTTTTTTATTGATTTTTTATAAATTAGAGGAACAACTTACCATTTCCCCATGCGATTTGAATGACACCCATAACTTTATCAAAGCAAAGGTCCTCGTCTTTCCAGCGTGTTATCGTACTGAAAACCATTTGATCTGGATGGTCCACATTCCAGTATTCCGCCTGTGTGCGGGTAAAACCACGTTCACGTATAGCATTTGGTACAGTATATTTCTTTTTATCAACGTCCCCAATAATAACCCGACGTCCCTCCTTTAAAGCGGGGTAAATAACGGAATGAAGAGTATGCTTTTTAATAAAAGTCACGTAGTAAATAGAATCCGAACCGGCATTCAAATACCCAACTTCAACAGGTACATAATACTTATAGCGTGTAGCACACTGTTCGACAATAACACTACCAACAATAGATAGTTTAAGGTTACTACCTACCTGATCTAAAATTTGTAGTTGTGGAGCAGGAACCACACCGGCTACCCTACACTCCATAGCATTCAAATACAAAGGATCCAATCCCTCCTCCCTCAACCAATCCAACGAACCGTCCCTTCCTCCTTCAACTTCCCCCTTACTCTTATTTTCAACATTCGTATTCATCTTGTTGTTAATCTCGTTGTTAATCTCGTTGTTAATCTCGTTGTTAATCTCGTTGTTAATCTCGTTGTTAATCTCGTTGTTAATCTCGTTATTCATATATTCTTCTTTTAACATGTAAATTATTTTACATAAATACGATAGTGCAACATTATTTTCAATTTATGCATATTTTAATTATCAAAAACAAAAACAAAACAAAAACAAAACAAAACAAAATAAAACAAAATAAAACAAAACAAAAACAAAACAAAATAAAACAAAACAAAATAAAACAAAACAAAACAAAATAAAATATAGATATACAATATAATGATATCCAATCAAGTAGCATTAGGAATTTTTTTCTTATATTTTGTGTTGATGAGCGGTCAATGTTCTGAATTAATGAACTGTGGATTGCAACGATACATCGATTCCCACAACTGGATAAAGCACGCAATGGTATTTTTATCGATTTACATTTTTACATTTATTTTAAATTGGTATACGTTCGATTCGCTAATTGTTGAAAATTTCAACATCATGAATGAAATAGACAACCGTCCGTATTTGGAAAAATCATTTTACTATTCCGCAATTATTTACGTAATATTTTTACTGTCAACAAAGAACGAAGGTAAATTTTTAGCAACATTTTTGCTAGGTTCAATCGGCCTGGTATTTGGAACTATTTTTACCAAATCCATGAATTCAGAAGCGTACAAAGAAGTATCGAAACATTATTTTCTAGATTCCCAAAAGGTAAAAGAATTAAAGAAAAAACTAAATGAAAACAACGAAAATTCAGAAAACATAGAAACAATATCAACATTACAGAATGGAATGAACTCCACCTTTTTAGTATTATGTGGATTGTTACTAGTAGGAAGTTATCAGTATTATTTAAGACAGTACAAAGATCATGCAAAACATTGGTCGTGGTATGTGTTTTGGATGGGAACTAGCAAATGCCAGCATTTAAAGAATTAACCAACCGCAACAAATCGATACCAACATCATAACACCAACATCATCCTGGAAGAGAGCACAACGCCGCGGAAAAGAATTAATCTACTGCTGGAAAAAATAATAGAAAAATACAATCCACTCATCTCTCACACGACGAGCAGACTAATTCGAAACATTGGTAACTTTCCAACCGATTTAACCAATCCATTTTATATATATTATTCTCTATATATATAAAACATGCCAAGAGGAACCATCCAAAAACGTATTGACGCCGAACGAAAAGAATTTAAAAAAGAAACGCGAGACTTTGATTACGAGATTCTGAATATAAATTTTGATGTAAACAATATATTAACCACACTATACAACGAATTAGCAGAAGGCGCGTATACAATCCGCAGCCTTTCATACATAACGCATATTAAACTTCTAGAACATCCATCCGCCATAAAGAACATCGATAAATTTATTAAAAACAGCGAGAAATATTTAGAAAAAAATTTCATAACACAGACCAACCTCAATGCGCTTAAAACTCAAAACAACAAATTGAGAGGGTACAAAATACCAGAATTAAAAATATCATCTACAAATAGAAAAGACATAACAAACCACAAAGAGGTGTTCGCTCACATGCATAAAAACCTAAAACCAATCCTTGAACGAATAGAAGAAATCCTCGAAAACCCCGCTCGAGTCCCAAAACGGTCGCGTTCCAAATCCAAATCCAAATCCAAATCCAAATCCAAATCCCGTTCCAAATCCCGTTCCAAATCCAAATCCCGTTCCCGTTCAAACAAACGCCAAAAAACAGAGTACGCGGCAATAGGCGGTGGTTTGGGTTGGGGTTGGGGTAAAACAGCTAAAAGTACAAAACAAATACTACAAGAACTACAAGAGGCTAGAAAAAGATTTGTATTGACAACGCGACCACTCAATATTACAGAAATAAACGCTATATTTGTCAAGAACGGATTAGATCATAATAACATAGAGACCAGTACTGCTTTTATAAACAATGAAGATGATATGAGTAACAAAGAACAACCGATGATAATTGCTTTAAAAAAAATAGTAGACGACATCCCCGAGACAAACAATTATAAAGATGTATTAAAGTCTGATTTCAACAACTATAAAAATGCACACGACGCATTAATAAAAAGCCAAACTGGCGGCAAAAAGCACAAAAAAACAAAGAAAAGGGCAAATAAAAAACGCAACAAAACCAAAAAGCGCCGACGTTAAACCACTACACTTTCCGGGTAAACTTTCGCCGTAGTAATAGGATCACCAACTCTCAATCCAACTACAATCCTTCTTCTCCCCCTACTCAAATCCCGACGACCTCGTGCACATTTCTCAAAACGAAAATGTCTCACCAAACACCGACATTTCAAACACTGTATCATCTCATCGACAAACCCCCTCAAATGCTCGTCATAAAAACACCAACAAGCGCAACACACCAAACTCCCAAACATAATAAAATACGCCCAATCCGGAATATACTTAATTATAAAATGATAATCCATTAATTTTATGTTAATATTAAATACTTATTTGATTAATACACCAATTAAGTATTTAAATAATTTATAAAAAACATTTAACACCTCCCCCCGTCACTTCACCCACTCACTCACTCACTCACCCACTCACTCACTCACTCACTCACCCACATTCAATCTACTACCTTTTTCACCGAACATGCGTTGTATTTTACCTGACAATTGAATATATCTTTTTCGCTCGCTTTTTTTTCATATACGGTAGCGGGTATTCTTAAAATAACCTTCCTGAGTTTATTAGCACAGGGACATGGATCACCGCCGATAATCTTACCACAATCCCGTATATGTATCATTCGCAACCATTTCAACTTTGTCATTGAATTCGCAATCATTATTAATGTATAAATAAAATAATAAAACATAATTATTTTATTCAATTTATTCAAAAAGCTTCTTAAAATCCCCATTTCCAATATGGTGAACCACGAAGGAACCGGTACCATAAACCACATCCGCCAACAACAACAAATAAGCGTCTTTGCCCTTCATCAACGCTCTAACTCCAAACGCCAAATAAAACAATGAATGGACTATACGATTCCACCAAGCATCGTCCCCGGCAACGCTTAACGGACGCAGACCACTAAAATGTAAATACATAAAACCACTCCCAATAATTAACCCTGCTATACCCAACGCATACCTCACCACAGGATACCCACTCAACCGCATTCCAAACCATGCAATATAAACAATAGCCAACCGAACAGGAACGCAAATCAAACTAAATTTCAACAACACACTTTTAAATTTATCTACAGAACGACCCATTATATAATATACACAAATACTTTAATGACTCCCCATCAACTACACAAATTATTTGTAAGCAGTTGCTTTACCAAAGTATCATCAGCAAAATCCAACATCAAAAATCCCAACCGTTTCACGTAACACATATCATCCTCCGTGGAAGAGTCCATGCGAACGCATTCATTTTCCAAATAACTTTTCATACACTTCGATACGACGCAAGGGGGGATACTTCCCTTAAACAAAACAACGTTTGTTTCAATCAGTGGAAATACGTTGTGCTCTGAATGATTGGTATCGCTTTCCTCCCCACTCAGCGTTCTTTCCTTTTCTGTAAATAAAAAATGTTCGATTCTTCGTTTAGCGTCATACAGCCCCCCGGCATTCCAATTATTACACCTGTTTAAAAAATTGGGATAAATAATTTTAACACCGTGAATAAAATCGATATCCTTTCCAGAATTCACCTTATTCGCACCATTCCTCCCACCAGCAATGTCGTTGTAACTATGGTAAAAATGTCCGTCTGGCATCATCAACACTTTCCCCCTAACATTGCAAAATCGCAATTCAGACAATGAAATACCGCCACCGCCATTACCACCGCCATTACCACCATCTTCCTCCTTATTAATATCGTCTACCTTTAAGACCCTATCGTTAACACTTATTGTATTCCACAAATCCTCTAAATCGCTAAATCTCCAATTCCCCCTTGTGTTCCAGTCTGGTTTAATCATAACAAACACAGTTTCTCCATCGTTAGTATCTAAAAAATCGTGTATCTCTCCCATAATATCGGTAAACGTGTAAGTAGAATCGAAAAAATGAACGATCTGGTACCGATTCTTCTTGCCTTCTACACGAACAATTTTTAAGCGTAAATCAAAGCAACGAATTCCCATCATTAACTGGTCTCGAATAGAGTAACTCTGACATTTCGCCCATAGCCACGGTATACAGCATTCCTTTTTAAGGGGATAAACCGCTCCAGAATTGTGAGTACTAGGGACCACGTTTAAACTGTCGAAAAACAGAGCACTCTCAACGTACTGATCCTCCATCCACGAATCCAACGAAATAGACTCATTTATATTAACAATATGCATTTTACTTATATTCTTACTTAAATTTTTACTTATTTTTACAGATGTTCTTTTTGTAATATCTCTCATATAAATTCACATTCAAAAATATTATAAAATATCTACTGCATACCAACCAAAACAATCCCAAACAAATCCCAAACAAATCCCAAAACAATCCCAAACAAATCCCCTAAACTAATTTATTTCTATATATATATTAATGTATCTAACATATGTATTTTCTATTATATCAGCATTGGCATGGGCGATAACGACTGTAATAGTAAAAAATTACCTGATCGGACACTTTAAACCAATGGAATTATACATACTAAGAATGGGGCTAGGGTTTTCAATGGCAGCGGTAATACTGTTCCTATTGTTTGAACCGAATTTATTTACCAATATAATACCAAGACTAACAAAAAAAATTATATTCTTTTTCATACTATCCGTAGCAACCGGTGTAACAGGTATTTTTGCCTGGTGGAAAGTGTTAAAAATCAACAATGGTTCCTATTCCACGGCGTTGGTATGGCCGATGGTTGTTCTATTTACGACTCTGATTTCCTACTATTTCTACAATGAAAAAATTTCAACTATACAATGTATTGGTATAGGTGTAGTAATAATGGGTCTTTTTATGTTAAACATTAAGGACAAAGGTAAATACCACATATAACCCACACACCTTATAACCCACACACCTTATAACCCACACACCTTATAACCAACACACACCTTATAACCCCCAACAAAAAATGTATAATTTTAAATTTATTATACATTTTTAAACAATACATTCGGCTTGTACGTCACCGATGCTTTTTTTATTATTATGCCGCGTCGGACTGGCATCAATTTTATCCATTTTTTTCTTTAACAAATAGTCGTACCATGATTGCTTTTTCCCTCCTTTATAATAAAAAGCATAATCATTATCAATAAGCCATTGAGAAATATCGAGACCGTCAATGTATGGGGTGATAAGCAGACGCCCATATTTATCAAAATTACCACACACAATATAAATAACCTTATTCAAAATCTTTTCCCTCAATTTATCTCTAACAACGTATCCAAACTCTTTTTCCAACTGATATTTCGTCCTCAATTCTGGAGTATCCACATTATTAATACGACAATTCCATTTATACAATTTCCCATTTAAAGGAAATACAACACGAATTGTATCACCATCGTAAATAGAAACAACCTTACACATCCTTCTCATACCTCGAAACGATAACTCCGGAGTATTAGCATCAATATTATCCCAATTTACATGTTTGCACCACCATACATCGCTTTTACATATATAAGAAGCAACGCTTTCTTGTTTACAGCATGAGTTACCCATCGCAAATTTCTATACATAAACTTAGACCGTTGACTTTAATAAACTTTAATAAACTTTAATAAACTTTAATAAAGAAACTTAGCGAATAGATTGGAAAAATATTCAGGTATAAAGGAAAGGGTGAGATAGTAAACAAGTCGATTTATATTGGAACCACTAAATCCTCCTCTACGAAACACGATAAGAAAAAACGACAATAAATAAATAATAGCGGCAATAAGAGTAGCGTTGTATCGATTTGTATAATTAAATTCAGCCCCACTTAACCATAAAAATATATCCATCACATTCAAACTGTTACCAGTAAGTTTGTACTCGATGACAGAAAGAACACAACCGTCCAATAAAAGAAAAAAACAAAATACACTCATAACAAATACCCACAAACACAGTCCAAGAAAACCACTACCGATCGAAGCGTACAGCATCAAATCGAACGGCAATCTAAAATGCATAATCTTCAACATCAGGCATGCTAAATCTGGAGGCATACTAGAATTACTAACGGTTTCGACCGTTTTCTTAACTAAATAACGCCTAAGTTTTTTTCTAATACCAAAATGCCTCTCCTTCTCTTCAGATGTAGATGTAACATCCTCTGATTTTTTTCCATCACCGTCATCCGAATTTTCTATTCTTTCCTTCAACGCCTGTTCCTGGTCCTCCTTCTCCTTATCCTTATCCTTCTCCTTATCCTTATCCTTATCCTTATCCTTCTCATCCATGGGAGTATTTTCTCCTTCATCTTTATCATTAACTTTATCATCAACCCCTTCCTTATTGTCTGTTACCAAATTATCTGTATTATCCATTAAATAACGCAAATATAAATAAAAAATTTTTTTAACGATATAACTAAATATACAATAATTCGTTTCTAAAGGATAAAAATAATACCATTTGATTATATCAACAAAATCCATTATTCATATTAATTATGACTTCCAACAAATATGAAAACGATAAAAAACAACCAATTAATATAGATTTCAAACTACCTCCGCCCACGCCCAAACTATATTCAGCAACCGATTCTCCTGTTAAAACGTGTATGAAAATAAACTTTATATTCTGGATAGCAGTAATATCGTGTGTATTAACTATATCGTATTACACCACCGGACATTCGTGGAATTCGTATCTGTCGGGAATATTTAGTTATATATTTATTGCTTTTTGGGGATATTTCGTACATTACATATCCCACAGTATGAATTTGACAAAATCATATCAAAACTCAACCTTTCCTTTGTTTACATTTCTCCACAAAATACCAATAGTAAATACAATTATTGAAACGATACTTACCTATAGTATTGATTTCCACGCCAACATCCATCACGATACATCAATAAACAAACAGCCTTCACACATTATAGTAGAAGCGATTCAAAATTTCTTAACCGAAGGAGGTTTACTAATAATGGCAAATAATTATTTCATGCCTATCTTTATGTTTCGAAAAGCAAGTCTACGACTAACCGTAAATAATACAGTTATAATGTTATGGGCGTTATTTTATGCAACCGTCCACAATATAAATTACAATATAACTCATCCTCTAGAACATAAAAACCATCACCTGGATGATAAAACCAATTATGGAATTGACATAATTGATATAATACTAGACACTAAATACAATACAACCAACACACCATCGCATACAAATAAAGATGGGCCGCCGCCAATCACGATGGAAGACAACAATCACACCGCTATAAATATATTTCTAATAACAATATTTCTGATATGGCCTTACTTACCAGACGACGAATAAACCATCCACCCGTCCACATCTCCGTTCATCCACACACCCGTCCATACCAGAACTAAAAAATGAATATAAAAACAACCCAATAAATTTAATAGATCAAATAAATATAACACCAAATATATATTTATATGAAGGATATAATAGCATCTTCTTGTGTCGGGTTAGGACAACTAGCAATAGGGCATCCATTTGATACGGCCAAAATACTTATTCAAAATAAGAAACAATGGTATTCACTCCCCATAAAACGATATTACAGAGGGTGGAGATTTCCATTATTTTACTCTTCTATATTCAACATAACCTGTTTTACAACACATGAGAGAACATATAAATATACAAACAATCATTTTTATTCTGGAGCAATAGGAGGATTTGCAATATCCCCAATAACATACATTTTGGAATCGTTTAAAATAAAGTATCAGGTAGCACCAGAAACATCGCAAGCAAAGCCAATCAATCAAAAAAGCATGATAACAAACACATTTAAACAATTAAAATCGTTGAATGGATTATACAGCGCTTCGTGTCGAGAAACTCTAGCAATGGGAGTTTACTTTTACACCTTTCACAAATTCAGAGAATACACCGATAGCACACTGTTGAGTGGAGCAGCTACAGGGATTGCCTCATGGAGTTTAACTTACCCAATCGATGTAGTAATGTCTAGACAAATCGCCCAAAATATATCAATAAAAGAAGCGATACGCCAAAAACAGTTGTGGAAAGGTTATAAAATATGTATATTAAGGGCCATGTTAGTAAATTCTGTTAATTTTAAAATATACGAAACTGTAATTCATTCGAAAATTTTAGACAAATACCTAGAGTAACCCACCGCACCGCACCGCACCGCACCGCACCGCACCGCACCGCAACATTACAACCCGTTGTAAATACTTCCCGTCGTCCCATAGAATGTCCTCTTTCTTTTCCCCTTACTCTTTCTACAACACAACCCAATTATTTGTGTTCCAATAAAAAACAACACCGCGCCACCGATAATAATACTTACCGTAACAATTTCCATATTTAATATAAATAATTATAAAAATAAATAATTATAAAAATAAATAATTATAAAAATAAATAATTATAAAAATAAATAATTATAAAAATAAATAATTATAAAAATAAATAATTATAAAATAATTATTTATATTTACTTAATTCTCCATTCCATCCATCCATCCCTCCTCCCTCCCTCACCAAATCATCTAATTTATCCCCGTCCCACCTATTATACCCCTACCACATTATAATGATAGGCGTTTAATTTATTTGCGACAAGGAAGCGCATTACATCGCTTTTCTTTTTTTCGCTGGAATTAAATACCTCGTACGCTTCTGCTAGGCTGTTTATAATATCTGACTCCCTATCCTTAATAAAATGTAAATGATTTTGTTTATTAATAATTGTATTGGGAAGTTCGAATATGAATCGCTCATATTCACCGGTGTATAACTTTAAATACAACCGTATTATCAATCCTCTATTCTTCCAAATCATATGCGGTTTGACATGTTTTAAACACCGTTTTCTGTACCATCTCTGTAACATAATTGTTTTTTTCATTATAATTCCCGTCCGCCACTTATGGTACCAATCCTTCCTGGTAAAATAAATTCTAGAAGTATAATCGAATTCGGCAATCTTTAAAATCAAATCGTTGCATAGCATACTCATAATATTCTTTGATATTATGTTATTGTATGTTATTGTATGTTATTGTATGTTGCAATTAAAACTAGATGTATTTTTTAATCAATTTTTAAAAAATATCACAAAAATATCAAAAAAATATCAAAAAAATATCACAAAAATATCACAAAAATATCAAAAAAAAATAACAAATTAAAATAACAATATATATTAAATTATGCCTGGCTGTTCAGCACCAAGTGGTGGATTAAGAAAACAAATTATATCCCAATTATGTGTATTAAATATAAGTAATACATCCCAACCGCTTATTAAATTTTTCGCCCTTAAAAATGAAATAAGCAAAGAACGAACTGTAAATCATAGAGATGAAATAAACAAAAAACTAAAAGATAATGCCAATCTCTCTCAAGGACAGACTGTATTAGGAAATATAACAAAGCGATCTTCTAAAATCATAAACCATTTGGATGACCGCAAAGTAAGAGCAGTATTTAGTGACATCCCGTTAGTAAACGATGGAATTATGAAAAAAGTAAACGAACAAGAGCGCGAAGAATTAATAAGAAAAATCTCAGCCATGACGGTAGGGATGGACGCATTAACTGTAAAAAAATTGTTTGAAGAGGTTGAAAATCGTAACAACGATGAAATAGACCCGATCGAGTTGGCTAAAATAAAGCAACTAATAACAAATATGTTTGATTACAATAGTAGTCTACCTTCAGATTCAGGACAATCAAAGTCAGGAGCGGCAGGCGTAGTTGACACCGTTAAAAACGCCGCCAAAGATATAGCAGAAAAAGCAACCAGTCAACTTGCAAACAAGTTGGGTAGTTTTGACGTATCAGAAAGAAAAAAGGAAATAATAAACAAAATAGCAACTACGTCGTTTAAGGGGGGAAATAATCATAAACGTACCTCAAAGCGGTTACATCAAAGGCAACGAGCACGTAAAAACAAAACCCACAAACAATCCCAATAACAATCCAAATGACAATCCAAATGACAATCCAAATGACAATCCAAATGACAATCCAAATGACAATCCAAATAATTTATGTTTCATTTGTCATCACTTGCGACTACCTCCTCTTCCTCATCACCATCAACTTCCTCATCAACATCAACTTCCTCCTCTTCACCACCTTCTTCTTCATCACCACCACCGACTTCCTCCTCCTCTTCTTCATCATCTAAATCACAACAAAAATCAATATTTGTATTTTCTACAGTATTAATAAATTCCTCTACACTTTTACTGTAAACATGATAACAAATAGTAACTAATTTTGAAAAACATTTTATAATTTTAACCGATTTTTTCAACAAACAGTACCCTAAATTTTTGATAAAACTAATAAAATCAAGTTTTATTTGTTTTAAAATATTTTTGTTTAACCCAAAGGCACAATCGTGGTTACAGCAATTATTATTGTATTTCAAATACATCAGATAAATTAATATACAGCAACCAACCATTAATACTAAAGATGTCATCATAAAATAACTAAACACCATCGGAATAATAGCCATGCCTCCTCCAGCCATCATTCCACACATTGTATTTTTAATGGGGCTACATTTATATCCACTATTCCTTACAAATCCCATACCATTACCCAATCCTATACCATTACCCAATCCCATACCATTACCAAAACACACACTGTTACCAATGCCCATTCCTTTACCCATACCAGTTTCAATTTGTTTGATTCGTTCGATTTCCTTCATAATGTCATCTAAATTTATTTTTTCCATTTCCTTTTTTAAACAATCCATGAAATCGATACCTCCGAACATCTGTTCTACATTAGTTTGATTAAAAGCGTCTACCATAGTCTTTGTATTCTTTTTTTCAACCATTATACCGTAATTATATTTATAAAGTATATTTTATAATTTAAATTATACTTTATAACAAACTCTAACAAATGACACCATTATCTTTAATATAACTTTCGAAATCAACATCATGATAACCGGTGTTAGAATCGTCATTGTCGTTGCTTGAATTTTTAATTTCATCGTCTACCCATTTTAACACTTTTTCCCCAACATTATCGCCTTCAGCAATAAAATCAAAAGTATCATCGACCACATCGTCCAAATCGGTTTCAGGGATAGCGTCTAAACCAGCGACATGATCTTCCCAATTAACGTAAATATCCTTCAACCGATTAATCTGTTCTTCTCTTGAAATATTCACCCTAACAATTTTCCACCCTTCCTTTTGTAAGGCAAATAGTTCATTTTTAAACCGTAAATCATCCACGACCACGTACGACTTGTTTAAACTATCTCTTACCAAATGGTTTACCCAAATATTCTTATCAATTTCTCGCATCCGTTGGCCGACATCAACGTACAGCCCGCGGTTTTTATGCATCTGTTGAATCGTATTTTCATTTCCTGATTCTCCTATAAACTTATCAAAAAACAAGTCGTGCGTTACCGATTTCAACTTTTCGGCAAAACTACATATTTTAAATTGCGTGTGTTTCTGTTGAATCATCTTAGCGCAAAAACTTTTCCCACTACACATTTTACCCGATATAGCAATTTTAATAACCATCTAAATTAATATACTATTAATATTAGTAATATATTAATTATTCTGTTTAAATACCTTCGCGATAACTTTAAATCTAAACCACCGCCAAATCTAAACCCAAACCACCGCCAAATCTAAACCCAAACCACCGCCAAATCTAAATATCTATTCTATCTTCATACTTCGTACTTGTAAAAAAATAATCAATGAATAAATAACCGAAGAAATAAATACAATTGTAATTGGGTTGGTTAAATTAAAATACAACATAGCAAGCATAAATACCCACAATATTCCTCCAATAATAGAACCGTTTACAAACTCAACACCCTTGTCTATATCGGTTTTGAAGTTCTTTTCAGTACCTCCATTATAAATAGAATACAAGTACAAATAGTAGGCTCCAAACGGCAAAGAACCGTAAATCAACCCGCTGATATAAGAACTATAAAATTTTGATATATATGCAGAAACGGAAATCAATAATCCCCCGGCAATAAAATTATAAATAATATCTGTATCAAAATTTTTAAACATTACTATGATTATATATATATATATATATTATGAATAAAACATAATATATTTGTTAATAAATATATTTGTTAATAAATATATTTGTTAATAAATATATTTATTTTATATAGATTTACATCATCATACTATCGTCCTTTACGGATCCGACGCACATCGTGTAAAGAAGACGGTTCACGAAATAAACCAACAATGGCTGAACCAAAAGTACCAAAAGCGTGACAACATCGGCCTTTTTGTCCGTCAACAAGCGACGCACAACACCGATAAGGGCAGCAGCCAATACTACTAAACTGACAACCATAAGAATATAAAAATAAGTACAAAATTCAGGACCTAGGGGACCTAGCAACGAATCCAAAAGTTTATTCATCATTATAATATGTAAGTAGAAAATAATAATATATTATATTATACAGTATATGGACACAGATAAACCAATATTATTATTTTCATACGGGTCAAATATGTCAGAAAAGGAATTAAACAAATACAATAAAAAAGTAAACGACAGTACGAACCAATCCAATTCAACGCAAACCAAACATTATCAGGTATTGGACGTTGGTTATTTATCAAATCATGAATTTAAATACTTACCCCTGTATACAAAATCAAAAAACCCGATCTTAAAATCTGCTAAAGCAACGATAATTCAATTGCGACCCAATCCAAATACATCGAAAACTCCAAAAGTGTACGGAACAATAGTACAGGTATCGCCAAAAATGTATAAACTGATTGTTAAAAAAGAAGGGGTGAATAAAAAGTATTATACCGCGCAAACAAAGATAATAACATCATTAATTTCTAAAACAAAATACAAGACAACAGTATTTGTAATGACAGATAAATACAAAAACAAAGCATTGGAGATTATTAAAACCCAACCATCACCCGCCTCTATCCCATCTCAATATCCTAGCAAACGATATGAAAATTTACTGGTAAAAGCAGCGACTAAATATAACTTACCTTCTCATTACATAAACAATTATTTAAAACAAAAAGAAAACAAAGATTAAAACAAAGATTAAAACAAAGATTAAAACTTTAAATTTATATAAATATATAATTTATATGAATGAAATATCAACTATTCAAACGCCAATACTAAATAATATGTTCACATTAGTTGAATTAAAACACAATAATCCTGACCCAAGTGCTAATTATATAGAGCGTAATTTTAGTGAATTAGTTTACAACAAAATAAACACGTGTATAAATGAAATACTAACAAAAAACAGGATTATAAAAATGCCAACCCTGTTGCATTCCAACATATTTTTTATACAAGAAACGACTACGCCGGTTGTTTCTGATACATTACTCGCTAAAAATCCAACATTTCGTTTAACGATAGACATAGGGCACCAAACTCAACAACCCACGCCTTCATCAACAACAGCGCCAACAGCAATACCAGTAGCAACGCTACATTCCGATAACTTAACCATACCAAACTATACAGAGCAAATGATATCTGAAAGCAAAATAACCTCTCCAAAATTGGCTGCTTATTTGTTTCAAAAAACCAAAGACATAGTAAATATTTTAAATTCACACCTATTGCAATATAAAATCAAAATTAAAAAAGCGTCTTTGAAATTCTGTCTGAAATTAAGCAGTAAAGCAAATATATCATTTGTATTGAAAAATAGTACGACCATCATTATGGAGAATATTTTCTTGAAACCAATAGTAAACTTATTCGATCATTTTGAATTTGTCTCCACAGAATCAGAAAGCACCGAATCGATAACCGATTTAGTACAGATATACAAAGCATTTACGGGATACGATAAAGTAAACATCGAATCGTACAAATATCCCGCCGACATAATACAAGAATTTAAAAACAAATACAAAATTTAAACAAAAACAAAATTTAAACAAAAACAAAATTTAAACAAAAACAAATTACAAACTAAATTGAATTAGTTATATTTTGATATTATTAAGATAAGTAAATTATATATCAAATTTAATATGGACCAATTTGTAATAAACCATAATAAAAAATCGACTGTAACCCCGTATCATCAACGACAAATGGCAACACCAGAAATCTCCCTCCCCCCATCTACAAAACCGGAAATAAACGTGTATACCGATGGGGCATGTCTTGACAATGGAAAGCCGTACGCCAGAGCAGGCTATGGAATATGGTTTGGGGAAGATGACCCACGAAATACAAGTGAATCGTATAAAGGAAAACAAACAAACAATATAGCAGAGTTGCTCGCTATTATAAAAACGTTAACTATTTTAGATGCCGAAATCAAAGACAATCGAATCATAAATATCTATAGTGATTCGAAATATTCAATTCGCTGCTGTACTACTTATGGGGAAAAGTGTTATAAAAAACTATGGGTAAATCCTAACAACAAAAATAAACCAATTCCAAATGTGGAATTGGTTAAAACGGCATACCTGTACTGTAAAAATCACGACAATATAAGGTTTCACCACGTAGAAGCGCATACAAACCGAACCGATAGACATTCCATAGGAAACGACCACGCCGACAGACTAGCAAACAAAGCGGTGGGAGTAGATAAATGTCCTTATGCTAACTCCTCCTCTTCTAACGATGCTGGTAGTGCTACATACAACAACGCAACGGAGTATTATCTCTCCCTTAATAAGAAACAATCCATGAATCAAAAGGCTCAAAAACGTGTTTATTTAAATGTTCCGTACAACGAAAAAGATGAAGCGAAAAAATTAGGAGCAAAATGGGAATCGGCAAAGAAAAGTTGGTATATTTTAGAAAACAATAAACATAAATCACTAATGATGGGGCGTTGGTAAATAACATATTTCACATTCATACATATTCATTCACATTCATACATATTCATTCACATTTATTTTCTATATTCGTTTAAAACAAAGTAAAAACAAGATATTAGATAATATACATCATAATTACTAATCCATGGAAATTATAGATGTTTCATCCGAAAAAATAGTACCTTCTACGGAATCTTCAACCCAATCAGCAGAAGAAAACGTATCACAACTCACCACAGAGATACAACAATCCACACCTTTGACCGCGAATCCTAAGCGCCGTTTAAAAATAGGAATTACATCTCAAGAAATAAAAGACCTACATTGCAACGGGTTACGATTAAACAACATGCTTTGGTATGATTTTTTGGAAAAATGTGGGTACGACGTTTGTTTTCTAACGACGACCGACTACACTCATCCAAAATACAAATTCCGCAATTATTGTAAATTATGGGACGAAAAAGGCTACCGTGTGAAGAATTTCAAAGAAGAAAATCCAGAATTATTCGAGTTCGACTATATTTTTATTGTAGGTATTTACAGCAATCGTCTGTCTAGTATTATGAAGGAGCACAAAATAAAAATTATTTATATTATTTTGGGAAGCGTTTATCACAACGACGTTCACTCTATTATTGATTCAAAATGGTCGTCCGGAATAGTAACGTCTGAGTTCGATCAAATATGGATTAGTCCGCATTTTAAATACTGCCTCCAGTATTACAAAATACGATACTCCACCGACAATATTTTTGTAGGCCCATATTTTTGGAGGGAAGATTTGTTTAAAGAACACAACCTGTTAACTACCATACGAACGGATGTAAAAGAGCATCTTAGAGTAGCAATTTGCGAACCAAACCTAGAACAGGCAAAAAACTGTATTATACCAATAGCAATATGTGAAAAAGCGTTTGAAGATGTTGAACGCGTGTATGCTTTCTCGACCGTAAAGGTAAAAGACGTAACCTTTTTTAAGAACTTCTGCTTGTCAACAAAATTACACCAAAAAGGCAAATTTTCGGTGGAAGGGCGTTATCCTCTTCCTTACATCTTACAAAAACATTGTAATTGCGTGGTTTCTTATGTGGAAGATTGCGATTTAAACTATCTTTTCATAGAATGTTTTTATCTAGGGGTACCATTAATTCACAATTCTCCAATGCTAAAAGATTACGGCTACTATTATCCACGACTTCAGGTAGACAAGGGAGCGGAACAATTAAAGTACGTAAAACATTTCCATAATCGTGAAGAGTATATAAAAAAACATCGACCAATCGTAGAAAAATATGCAGTAGACAATCCAGTCTATATGGAATGGGCCAGGAACCGTTTGGAAACTACAGAAAATATGGGAGAGAAAAGACATCAAATCTCATTCGACCTGGATTTGTAACAAATTACATTACATCTCCATCTTCTCCAACTTCTTCATCTTCTCCATCTTCTCCTATCAAACAAGTATACTAAGAATTATAATATTATAGAAAATCATAATATTATAGAAAAATCATAATATTATAGAAAAATCATTATATTGCAAAAAGCAATCTATTATTAAGCAAACAATTGTGAAAAATCACCGACAAGTTTAAACTTTTCCCTCGTTTCTTCGTCTATTATTTTATACACCAATCCCCACATTACTTTAAACATTTTGGTAGTAGAACAAATAAAACAAGTATCTAAAGTATCTGGAAACGCCGTTGAAGTTAAATTATTAATGTGTTTGAATATTTTCAACGAAAAATTTTCCATACTGCAATTGTTTAAATTGACATACGCTCGTATTGTTCCCCATCCATGCTGTTTCGATATATTCAAAGCACGTATACACGTATACAATACATATTGTGTAAATTCATTGTAATTTTTTTTAATAATTTTTGGTTTAAAATCTTTCATACAAAATAAAATAGATCCAACACCATCGATGTCTTTGTCGTACAAAAAAGAAGAGAAGAGTTTTTTATATTCTAAATATTTTGAATCGTCCAATCCGGGTATTGAATTAGAAACAGTTTCGGTCATTTATATTAAAAAACATAATATTACAATTAAATAAACACAAAGAAAATATAATTGTAATATATAAAATTGTATTATGAATAATAATTCAACATACACCATAAATTTAATAAAACCACCGCCTGTAAAACAAAAAGCCCCAAAAGAATTATCCATAGAAGAGCAAGAAAAGGAATTATTGTATTGGGAATCACAGTATGATACGATGTTCGACAAATTAGAAAAAAAGGCAGCGCGAATACATATGTATAAAAGTTTATTCACTATTATTTCAAGACCGAATCCACATAAAAATTGATTATGAAAATAATATAAAACATATTCAATTAAAATATATACAATGGAAAATATTGATTATTCTCAACCGTTTACTCCTAAATTTAAAGTTTTCCTACAAATAGACGACCCGTCTCTAAAAAAAATATACCAACCGTATGTGGATACATGGAACTACAATCATCAGTTTACTCCACCTTATACTTATGTTGATTCAGGATTCGACCTGTTGACGCCAAACACGATTAGTTTTATTAAAAACGAAAACAAACGAGGACCAGTTACACAATTGGTAGATTTAAAGGTAAAAGCAGCGGTATACACTACAGGAAATCCTACTATGCCGTGCGCGTATACACTAAATGTAAGGTCCAGTATTTACAAAACCAAGTTTCGTCTTGCAAATAATGTTGGAATTATAGATAGCGGATACAGAGGCAATTTAATGGCGGCGGTAGATTGTTGGGACGATACCCAAGTTATGGAACGTTACAACAGATATTTCCAAATATGCATGCCAACGCTAGAACCGTTTGTAATTGAAATAGTAGATAGTTTAAACAAAACTAAAAGAGGACAGGGAGGACACGGTTCAACCGGCAAATAAAATAACAATATCATAACAACATAACAATATCATAACAACATAACAATATCATAACAATATCATAACAACATAACAATATTTAATAGAAAAATACAAAATAAAAACTAATAGTATTAATTTTTATTTTCTTCTTTTATTTCTTTTTCTTCTTTTTTACTTTTTTACTTTTTTACTTTTTTACTTTTTTTATTTCTTTTTTACTTTTTTACTTTTTTACTTTTTTTATTTCTTTCTTTCTTCTATTTCATTTCAATATTAATTACTATTAACTAATAAATTGTATCCCTACCCATTTTAAGTTCGGCTTGTTCCTTCTTCCTTTGCCTTTCCCTTCTCCATTCATTTTTCTTCATCAGTCTTCGGCCTTTTCTACAATCATACGGAGATTCCCATTCGTTTGGTTCTAGCCAACTATGAACGCCATCCGTCATACTACGAAAAGCATTTGTAATAAAAGGGTCGCTTGTAACAGGAACAAGCATTCCATTATGATTAACAGGGTTAGCAACATGCCCTGTATCTTTATTATAAAACTCCTTGTATCCCAATACATCTCTCAGTTCCCATCCTTCGTTTTTCAAAACAGTTTCTACTGCTTCACCGTAGGTGTAATCCTCATCATCCATATACTGTTGGATGCCTCCACTCAAACGGCAGGAATCGATCATATTCATTTGCATACTGTTAATTTTCAATGTAGACGTCATTATTATATTAATTAATAATGTTTTTATATATTTTTTTCAAATCAATTTTATCGGTTTTTGAGAATACAACTTAAATAAATGTACGGTCTAAATAATGTTGTAACGCATTAATATACATCGGTATCACGAATTGTACGTCTAAATCATCGGATATTAAATTTTCCTTTTCCAGAAACGTTTTTATTTTATTCCATCGTTTTAATGGATGTTCTTTGTATAAGGTACACAAACCGGTCAATTGTTCTGATTCTAATGAATTGAATAGTTTAGAGACGGTTTGTTTTCCATGAATAGGCGTGTAGATGTTCGACACCATATTATAAAATACACGGTTCTCTTGTTTTATTTTATGCTCTGGTTGTGTTGACACGTTGATACTCATAATCTTTTGTTTTACTTAATAGAACAAAATATTAACAAAATTCAATTTTTACACATTATGGTTCGACCTCAACAAAACAACAAAACAACAAAACATTTTCTATGATATTATATATATATGAGTATTTCAAGTTCAAAAAGTAGTGTTTCATCGTCCATGTCATCGAGTGAATCTGTTTCATCCGACATGGACTATGATTTATTTGAAAATATAAATCGTCTCCCACAGGGAATCCATGTTATTTACAACCCCCATGCTTACTCTACACATAATAAGACAAGTCGATACATACCAAAATCGTATAAAAACTTTCCAATACACCTTCATAATCCTAGAAAAACATACAAGGATTACGACAGCGAAGAATTATGGGGAATGGCGTGTTCTTCTGTTAAAAATACGATGCACGATGTAAAAGAAAACGACGAAACCTATCGGGTCCATACGTGTGACCCTGCTATGGATGGCGATTATTTTGAATTTGATAAATTAGACTCTACTACAAATATGATACTATTGTATATTAAAATAGAGGGAGAAACCGCGTCACCCAAAATGAAAAGTTTTGTATTATGTCGTGATCTTCATGCTCAAACCCTTAAAAAAATGCGTACCAAAGCAAGACAAGACGAATACGGTCACAATGGTGATTTTATAGAATACATGGCATTTGAAGATGAACCATGTTTGTATGTAGACGGTCTTTGTTCGAAGCAAAGAGCGGTTGGTAGATTGTTAATGGAATTATTAGACAAGATTGTATACGATTCGCCTCATTACAAGGCAATTAAATTAGCTGCTTTATCTTACGTAGTCAAATACTATTATAAAATAGGATACCGTTTTTCAAATAGCCCAAAACCAACTTTTCAAAAAAACATAAACGACCAGGAATTATTATCAAATGTGAATACTGAAGTAAGCAATTTACCGAAAATAGCAAGAGACGAAGAATACAACAATCCTGAATGGGTAAACTTTATTAGTAAAATGCAAAAATACAAATTGTTTAATACTGATTTCACTAATAGAATAAGCAAGCAGCAAAAAAAAAGAATGAAGCGCGGGTCTACATTTTATGACCCTATTACGGACAAATACATCAAACGCAACAAATCGTATCGCAATCGACGAGCAACCAAATCTCACGAATTAGGGGTAAATGGATGGTATATGTATAAAATGCTTAATCCCAAAAAAGACAGCAACGCACGTGAACGTACTCCCCCTAGACCATCGCTTACACGCAAACGAAAAATATCACGCTCAGCACCACGAACCTCGAAATCAAAAACCATTAAAAAACCACGCGTCCAACAAAGCAAAAGCAAAACAAAAAAATCCAAATCTAAGTCCAAATCCAAGTCCAAATCCAAGTCCAAAATGTAACTGAAATTACAGTATAATATGTCGATATTAAACCATAAAATATAATAAAATAAAAATGTATTTATTATATTTCCTTTCTTTCTTTATTATTCAATCCACAATTTCCACCACGGTGTCTTCTTCTTCTACCACTTCTTCTTTCTCCTCTCCTTCTACTTCTTCTTCTACCACTTCTTCTTTCTCCTCTCCTTCTACTTCTTCTTCTATCTCTTCTTCTCCTTCTTCTATCTCTTCTTCTCCTTCTTCTATCTCTTCTTCTTTCTCCTCTTCTTCTTTCTCCTCTTCTTCTTTCTCCTCTTCTACCACTTCTCCTTCTTCTACCTCTTCTTCTTCTTTCTCCCCTTCTTCTACCACTTCTCCTTCTTCTCGCAACGCTTCCAATACCTTTGAATTGGATACAACTTCCATGATATTGGTAGATACATTCCTATCTATAGTATAATACTTTCTTGTAAATGAAGGCCCACCGAACCATTCTAGTTTAATTTCAAAATCATAATAACATATTTGATTGTCATCGTCTATGTAGTATGGTATTTTGTAATATGATTTATTTTTCTTGTTGTAGATAAAATCTACATACATTTTTTTGTTAACGGTAATATTTTTATTTTCAAGAAAATCCTTTAGTGTGATTCCAATCTGAATGTCTTTTCCATTTTTATCTTTTATAGTGCCTCCTTTGAATATTTTATCAAAGTCATCGGTACTTAGGTTTTTAGCAAGACAACGAAGGCTTTTAACTATATCATTTTTAATACTATCGTATTTGGGCGAACTAATATAATCATCCATAGTTAACTTACGAATATAATCTCTAGCAATACTCGTCGATGGGTCAACTACATATTTATACTCTTCTAAAATATTATCACCGTACTTAGTTTTAATGCCATTTTTAAAGCCTTTCTGCCAATTAGGATTTTCTTGATCTTCTGTGGTAGCATTGTATAAATCCATATCGGTAAATGGATAATGTGCTCCGGCGTAAAACCCTCTTTTATACTCCAAATCATTTTCCATTCTCATAATGGATGTCTGTTTTTCTTTGATATAAATATCGTTTACTTTAATGGCAGCGTCCGATTCCTGTTTCTTTAAATATCCATCGTGTAAAGCGTCTTCATTTCTATCTAAAATATCACGAAATAATTTAAATTCATGGGATAGTTCGCCTCTAAACGCACGATTATAATCCCATTTTGAATAATCAACGTAATTTTCTCTACACATAGGGCATGTTTTGGATTCATGCAACCATTTAAAGAAGCATTTCGAACAAAACAAATGCCCGCATGGAGTAGACACCGTATTATTTATTGTTAAACTACAATAACAAATAGCACAATCAACTGTTTCTTCTGTTTTTTTCTCGTCTCCCTTTTTACCTTCTTTCTCTTCGGTCATAGTAGATTCGTCTATTTCAGTTGGTTCTCGAGTAACTTCTGCATTAGCCCAATCCATTTTGAATATTGTATTTTAATTTATACAAACCCACATAAATATTATATCGAAATCAATTTTACATACAGTTTTCTTGCAACACATACTTAACATAATCATTGACTTCTTCCTTACTATTAAACAACGCTCTGTAGTTAACAGATGTATTTTTCATAGGATACGATAAGATCCACGTTTTCTTCGTAGTATCATAATCCAAAGTGATAATATTACATTCATTTTCTTTCTTAGAGTACGCCCATATATGCTGAATGTTGTCAGGAGACTCATTAATATCGTTCCAATTATAATAGTGTTTAATATTCGATAATTTATGAAAATTGTTATTTACCAATTCTTCCTCGACTGTAAAACCTGTCATGTAATCTATACAATTCATATGTGTATTTGTTTAATACATTTTAACAAAGATATACTTTATTAAAACATTATAACAATAAAATATTATTATAATGTATAAAAATGGCATTAGGAAAAAATATAGGAATATCCCAACCAATAAAAGAGGAGGCACGGTCAAACAACGCAAAATCCGTGTCAGCAACGTACGAATATCCAAATAGTATAAAAAACAGTTATTTCAATACGCTTAATTTTGGAACACCAAATGGAAGCAATCGTAAACTTAAGACCTACAATCAAACACAAACGGCAAATACAAATAGAGTAAACATGGAAAAAAATGTAGGACAAATGGATCGTCTTAACCGCATAAAAGCTACAGCAATAAACAAATCAAAGTAAAGAAGGGGAGAGATATCGAATAAATGTATAGGAACAAAATATCCAATACATTTATTTATTATATAGAATTCAGCGTAGGACGATTTCCAATGGGGTACAATTTATTATTTAATTTATACCGTAAAATACCTCCTAATCCTGCTGTACCAAATATTAGAATATGCCATATAGAATGTAGTAAAATATATTGCTGATTACCTTTTCCCTGGTAGTAAAAATAACAGAAAAATGCGGACCCACAAAATACAACGCATACTAAAGAATTAATATAAAAAAACTTTACATAACGCACTATAGTTTTGTATTTAAAGACAAATATAATAAACGTAGTTAAGATAAGTAAGTAAATACTAACAATATACAAATCAAAAAAATACATAACAAGTAATAAAGTGTCTATGTTATACGATAAAATATAAATCCATGGTTCTCTTATTCTACAGCAGTATAAAACAGTATTTACAATTAAACTGGCTGATTGTTGTCCGTCCAAAAACACCCAAATGGGTCTATATTTATCGTGTAATTTTAGAAATCCTTCTTCTTCTACATGATAAGAATGGTACATCAACGAAAACATCAACGTATACAAAAATCTGCAAAAAATAAAAATACTCTCTTTTTCCTTTCTTATTTTGTAATTCCACATAAACACCCCCAATGGAAACAAACAACTACAATGTGTGATTAATAACCATATAGAATACATATAGTCTAGTAAAAATATATTGGTAAACAATACCAATATATGTTTAAACAAATTTAATTAATCAATTAAAATGTAAAAAGATAACGATGCTCAATGTGGGGCTCGAACCCACGACCCCGGGCTCATAAGACCCGTGCTCTACCATCTGAGCTAAATGAGCGATACATAAATAAACATTATCACACTCATAACACATATGTATATTTATCAACTTGGTTATTGTGGGGTTTGAACCCACGAGTACGAATACACTCGATCTTAAGTCGAGCCCCTTAGACCACTCGGGCAAATAACCTTAATCAATATAATAAATATAATCAATAAATATAATCAATAAATACAATCAATACAATCAATAAATACAATCAATATAATCAATAAATACAATCAATAAAAAATATTTGATATAATATATAGATGTTTAACCTTGCTGAATTTACTCCAAATTTAGTTGCGATTTTCGTATTTGTATTAATTGTTTCTGGAAATTTTCTTGCAGAATTATTTCCTTGTCAAGTACAGCGAATATTTTCAAATAATATGATTGTAAAGCATCTTTTTGGATTTATGACTTTATTGTTTTTTGTTGTTTTAACCATACCAGAAATAAAGGACCAAAAAAATATGATAGGATACACAAGTATTGTATATCTATGGTTTATTATGATGGCAAAATGTTATTATACATTATGGTTTGTTGTATTTGGATTGGTCGGTTTAATATATTTATTACAAATGTATGAAAGACATATGAATAAAAACACCGATGGTGAAACAAACAACGAAACAGAAGATGAAACAGAAAACAAAGAAATCAATGAAAAAAAATTGATGATTGAAAAGGGGAAACGAGTATTAACAATATCTGTGGTTGGTTCAACGATATTAGGATTTTTAATGTATATGGGAGCCAAAAAAATGGAATACAAAAAAAGTTTTAATTATTTCACCTTTTTATTTGGAAAACCAAGATGTCGCGGAGACAGAACTCTAGAACATCCAGGATACATCAATTTATTAAAACATGCTTTTAAATAGCGACTCTAGGTTTCGATCCTAGGTCCGTTCGGTTATGAGCCAAACACGCTTCCGCTGCGCCAAGTCGCTAAAATTATATATTTTTGACTTTAAAAACAAATTCTTTCGAATTTAAGTCAGATCCGGACAGTGTGAATCGAACACACGACCAATTGATCTACAGTCAATCGCTCTTCCAACTGAGCTATGTCCGGCAACAAGCCAACACATCCCCTCATCCAACAAGCAACATACCCTCATCCAACAAGCAACATACCCTCTATGCGTATTATAAGGTCGCCACCTTCGCTCAAAACAGGGGTCGAACCTGTGACCTCGCGATTAACAGTCGCACGCTCTAACCAACTGAGCTATTCGAGCCATACATACGCCACCGCGTCTATATATATAATATGTGTTTTGTTTAAGTTACTTTAAAATATTAATATTTTGACAATATTTTTTTGTCGTCGATTATAATTATTATACATCATCTCTAATGGTAAATAATAATAGGTAAAACACAAACAGTGTAAAATATACAACAACCGTAAATCCATCATTTAAACATTCTATTGGTACATTTTGTTCTCCGTGGTACATATCCCAATTTTTCCCACATATTTCAGAAAGGTTATTGGTGTATATTTTGTTGTATTTAAAACTAGCAGAATAAGAATCCATGATATTAATTGTATAAGTGTTAGATATAACAATTATTCTGTTGTATAAATCACTATCAATTTATCAAAATAAGTTAAATATAAAATTCAAAAACTAAATAATAGTTTACGATGGACGAAAATTCTTATATTTTAAATAAACCAAAAAAGCAAGGCTGTTGGCGTGTTGTATACGATAATTTATGCTTTTTATGCAATCATTTATACGCCAAAATTCACGATGATTTACTTACTGGAACAGAACATAGTAAAAAAATAATACCCGATTGTACTACCCCGTCGAGGGGATTTACGGTTGGAGAAACTACGCATACGCAATCAGAGAAGGTTGAAATTATAATAACCGATCCAAAATTCGGCATGTTTTCCTTGTTTAAATACCATATTACAAGGGGATATAAAAATGAAAAATTAAAAGAAAAAAATGCGTTTTATTGCTCTCACGTATTTTCATTGCTGACTGGACTTCCAATTATTATATTTATAGCCCAATGGTCTATTTATATAGCCATGGTAGCAAATGAAATAACAAAATACGACGGGCAATTATGTCCTAATAATTCAGACTGGAAGCGAAAATTAATTATGTTTGGCGCTTCATCCGTTTATTTTGTTCGTTCCTTTTTTCTTTGGGACAATTTAACAGACCGAACACGACTTCAAAAACTAACCCCTACTATTGATATATGGGTTATGTTAGACACATTTCAGGAATTTGGGTTTAATTTATTTGTATATATTGCCAATCTTTGGATTGTATTTAAAGAAGACAACATATATGATATGGTATTAAACTGTGTAGCAATGGAGTTTCTAATGAATTTAGACAACGAATTTGAAGAGATGTACTTTAAATATCTGCCTGAATCCGCGGACGATATATACGACAACGTATTTGTTTCTTACACCGTAAATCAAGAAAACATCCAAAAAAAGAAGCGTTCGTGTTGTTTTAAAACCATTACAGTAATGGCGTATATACCATTTAAATTACTAACCATTTCTTTGATGGTATTCCCGATACTTTGTTTTATAATGATGATCTACAGTCCTTTGTGTAAATAGTACCTCATACCATATACCATACACCATACACCATACACCACATACCATATACCACACACCATACACCACATACCATATACCACATACCATATACCACACACCATAATCAAAAATATATTATAAATTTATTTATAAATATATAATATATGTCGCATAATCAATATTCCGATTACAAACAATATTTAAAACACAAAGATTCCACCTTCTATTACAATTCTGCAAAAAAACTACAATCCAGCGGTTCAGTAGATTATACCCTTATTTCAGTTACATTTTACAAAGCATTAATTCTAAATAAAAAACATGTAGACGCAGAATACGCGCTACGAACAATGATTTCCAACACACAAATAACAAGCGAAGAATGTATTTCCGCCAAAGTAACCGCGCGTGGTGAATTATTAACGTGTTATAGTGTAACCGACCTTAAATAATTGATGCTCGTTCATCGTTTTCTATCCACATCCACTTTATCAACATTGATTATTTTATTTGTTTTTTTATCCAGAATAGTTATTTTATTATCAAAGCAAACAGGAATACCGCATTCATATGCTAATTGTAGAAATTCATCCTCTTCTTTTTTTTTTAATAATATTTGTTCCTTTTCAAGCCTTTGAGTTTCATCGTTGTATTCGCGTTTCATGTCTTGAAAACAGGCATTCGTTTTTTCTTTTGCCAGAACATCTTCTTCTGTTTCTTTATCTTCTTCTTTTTCTAGATGTTTCTTATTTTTGATGTTATTTTTATTCATAATTTCCTATACCAAAATAAACGAATATAAATTATACCAAATAAATAACCCAAATAAACAATTTAATTATATTTTATATTTATGGGTTTTGTTTTATTCAATTTACTCGATTATTTGTCTATAAATTTCGTAATTTAACGAGAATTGCTGATAAATCAACGAAAAGTTATTTAATTTATAAAATTGATTTAAACATAATAGTTTAATTAAATTATAACAATCATGAGTCTACTATTTCATAATAACACTGTGAGTCTTTACGATAACTGGTATGAATCGCATGCCTCCCTACTACGCGCTGTATGCCTAGAACTAGGGCATTCTGATAAAATCAATGAACTGATGGAGAAGTTCGTTGGTGATAAAATGAAGATGAAGGCAAAGAAGGATAAGAATCTTCCAAAAAAGCCAAAATCAGCATACTTCTTTTACTGTGATGAGAAGCGCCCTGCTTTGTTGGATAAGGCAAAGAAGAAGGGAGGTAAGGTGAATATTGGAGAGATTGCCAAAGAATTGGGTCAAATGTGGAGAAAACTAAAGGCCGATAAGAAGAAGAAGTACGAAACTCTTAATACTAAGGATAAGGATAGATACGAAAAGGCAATGGAGGAGTATACGCAAAATCACTCTTAACTATTAAAACCCATTAACACAAAAATTAGAAAACATAACACAAAAATTAGAAAACATAACACAAAAATTAGAAAAATATTAGAAAACATAACACAAAAATTAGAAAAACATTAATAAAAATATTAAATTAATAAATCATTAATATAATATTTTTTTATTATAAGTAAAAACCTATTCATCTATGAAGAAAAGCAAAATAGAAGATAAATACAATACAATTAACCATTCAAAACAAACTTATTTACAGAAAAAACCGACCAATTCCATCGATAAATTAAACATAGACTTAAATGTTGATAATTATACCATAAATGATATGAAAACTTTTTTAAGATTACCAAATAAGACAGAATACAACTATTATCAATTGTATGAAAAGGTACAAGAAAAAATAAGTGCAATATCCAAACTTGATATAAGTGTAGAAGAAAAAAGTAAAATAGTAGAATTCATCAAACGGATTCAGTTTTCATTAAGGGACAAACTAAATATAAGAGGCGATAACCATTTAGCGGGTATTCATGACGAGTCTTATTCTATTACGGATTTACAACAGGATATGAAGAAACTTACTTCAGTAGTCCAGGATCGCAAAGAAAAGGAACTGGAATCTATATACGTAAGTCCAATTAACCAAGGAACTGTAAATGATTTAAAACGCAATATAATAACAACCCAATTAAGTATCGATACCAAGTTTAGAAAAAATTACTTTACCACTAAGAGCACTAATTACACGATTGATCTGGCTACCCCGTTGAAAAAGGTGATATCTATGAAAATGTCGTCCATGGAAATTGCAAATATCCAACACGTTATTTCCGAAACATTGGGGACGAATGGATTTAAAATTACAAGAACAACAATTGATCCTAGTGGCGCTACTGTTTCAACTACGGTCAGGATTAAGAGTGGAAATTACGATACTACGATTCTTGAATCCAATTTGATAGGAGTTTCAACAGAAGAAGGAAATTTATCCTATGTAGGCTGTACTATATCGATTGATTCCACTACTATGAGAGCAACTATATCGGGAATGAACGACGGCGACCGACTTAATATCGATTTTGGCAATTTAGTTCATCAAAATGCTCCGCCTATGAAAACACTAGGATGGCTTTTGGGATTTAGAAAGAAAGCATACACAGGGCAACAATCGTATACTGGAGAAGGAACGGTTGATTTGGCTGGATGTAAATACATATTTTTATGTATAAATGATTTTAAAAATACAACTCAAGACGTTTGTACTATTTTGTACGAAAATTCGTTTTTAAGGAAGCATATATTAGCCCGTATACCGATGAGAGAAGGAAAAGGCGCCGTACTTTTCGACGATCCATCGGATAAAATAACAAAAAAACGTCACTATTTTGGTCCGGTTAATATTGATAAACTTCAAGTACAACTTATTGATGAGTATGGTATGGAAATAGATATGAACTACAACGACTATTCATTTGCATTGGAATTTGACATTCTGTACGAGAAATGATTGGTACGACTTGTAAACAATATATAAATATATTTATAACATAATTATATTTATATATGGACTTAAGCAAGTATTCGGTTTTAAAAATAAAGACCCCGATTGTATCGCCTCAATCCAATAATGAACCAATAATGACGTACAATTTGGAAGCAATACGAACTATAGACGGTAAATTGCTACGTGAAACGATTACACCAACGAGTAAATACATTAAATTGGACCACATATTTTTAAAAATAAATCCAAAATATACCGCCCATTTGTTTAATAATATAAAAAAAGCATTAAGTTATAATTTAAACAACATAACCGATATATCGTACACCACTCCCATTCAAAGTTTACAAGACCATTATATTGCTATGTTATCAGATAATATTTTTAAAGATCATACAATAATAGCACCATTTAAGAATTTAACCACACTTATAAAAGCAATAGAAGAAGAAATAGACAATATGATTTATAAGTTTTTAGATATGGAAACATACGACACTGATCCGTCGTCTCTTAAATCAATAGTTGGTTTGTTAAACGAAGACCATTTTATATTAAATTTCCAATGTTTAATACGTGCCCCACCATCTTTAAAAAAATACAATATCAAAGATACGATCTGGAACATACACGTGTTGGTAGATTAACTTTGTATTTATACGGTTAATTAAAAATCGAGAAATATGTATTATCTTTGTATATATAAAACAGAAAATGAGTGGAAATTTAATATTTGAAATCCCTGTTATATTCGATGTAAGCGGTAGTCTTACACTGTTTGGAGAATTACCAGCCGAAGAATTAGTAGAACATCATTTAGTATGGACTTGTTCGGCGACCGATGTGTCTGCTTCTAGAATGGAAAATTTATTTTTAATTGGTGACATTAGTGGTGGAGATAAATTATTTTGGGCCAGAGCAGACACAAATGGTAGCGAAGCAAACCAGGATTACTACGTGTCTAATTTTAGTGAATTTATAGCACAGACATTATTGAGAAATAATAATTTAGTATTCGATACCGGTGATATATCCAAAAATGTTCCAATGGGGCCAGCTATAGCGGGACAAGACCCGTCACAGAATTTGTACGAGTATTCGTTGACAGGATTGACAGGAGCAAGTTATGCCGAATGTATGATACGCGTCCTGTGTACTCACCTTTTAGGTAATCCGCTGGCGCAAACATTTATTAAAGACGAAACAGCGTTAATAAATTACATAGAATCAAACGCTAACTTATTTATATTGGCATCGCAAATAAATGAAACATTTGGCGGTGATATATCGGCAAATGGAGACATCGCTGTCTCTACGAAAAAACTGACTGGTATCAACGCTTCGTTGGATGTATCAAGAAACGTAACCGAAGGACAATCCAACGTAATATTAAAAAGTATATACGAACAAATGTTTGGTGATATTAGTAATAATCCAACACGACGACAACGATTTGTCGAAATGTCCGATTTAAGTGGTGTAGACCAAAATGTAAAAACATTTGTATACAAACTTCCCTTTTTACCCGGAGACAAAATTAATTTTTATATTAGAAATTTTATTAATTTGGATTTTGAAGCGTTGACGGACGTAAGCGGCGCGTCCAACGGTACATTGAACGATCTGGAATTACACGACATTTTTCCAGGAGGAACCGATGCGTCTGGAGTACCAACCGAAGGGTGTTACGGATGGATGGGAAATCCAGGTACAAATGCGTTTAACATCACGCAACAAACAACGGATATAAGTGGTAATTCAAATCGAAATATTTTCGACGGACATATTTGGAAAATATCAGTAACGTTGGTATAACAATTGCAAATAATAACAACTACAAATAATAACAATAAATAATAACTACAAATAATAACAATAAATAATAACAATAAATAATAACAACTGCAAATAATTAATATAAATATAATACAATAACTATATTAATGCCAGTTATTAGAGTATGTCCTTTCTGTAGAAAAGGGTTTTTAAAATCCACCTATCAAATGATCCAACACGTAGAGACAAAACACGCATCCACCGTTTTAAGGAATAGTAAATCATTTAACACAATTGCAAGTACACCGCATGAAGTAGCAGAATCAGAAGAAAAGGATTCACATGATTGGGGAAAAGTAACAGAAACCCCAAATACGAATACGAATACTTCATTTGTAGGAGATGGTAAAACGCTGTATAAGGGAAAATACGGCAATTCGTTGTACGAACCAGCCGATATGTTTAACCCTCTTAAAAGTGTAAGTACAGTATCGTTGGATGTAACAAATTTAATTAAGTCTACTAAATCTGACAATACAGTCGATACATGCATTAAAGAAAATCCATTACACTTTAATTATTAACTATTCAGTATTAACTATTCAGTATTAACTATTCAGTATTAACTATTCAGTATTAACTATTCAGTATTAACTATTCAGTATTAACTATTCAGCATTAATTACATAAAACAATAAATTTAACCAATTTATTGTTTTAATTTTATAGACAGTAAAAGTATGTTACATCGACCTCATCAGTTTTGTTATAATTCCTTTATAAAACACCCTTGAACTATGTTTGAATTCTCTTAAGTCGCGGTATGACACCCACTTCACCATATCTTTTTCGTACAGTCCGCTTGTTTGGTACAGTTCGCGATTGTTCTTTTTAACGTAAAGAAAATGTCTTCTGAAATTTCCAACCAGTTTATCGTCGTATGGAATATACACCACAAATGTTTTGTAACGATGGTGTTCTACTTCTTTAATACATTTTTCACGAACCAGGCGTTCGATATCTTCTTTATCGCCAAAAAAACCGCTGCTTTCTTCAAACCCTTCACGGATTGCCGTTTCCACATAACTTTCTCTCCCTTCTTTGCTTCCACCAAAATCGGACCATAAACCTTTTTTACTAAGGTCACCTGTTTTATCCTTGTTTTCCCTCCCAAACAAAAACATTACCTTTCCCTTATATATTGTAAATGGTAATATACCTGCTCCCATTAAATATATAATAATCACTATATATTAAATTTAACGTTGCATTCTTTTTATTAAGAAGAAGGGTTGTATTGATGGAACAAATTTATCTCTCCCTTTTCTACTAATGAAACTAAATCATCCAATGATTTTTTTCCATGTTCATCCGTATAATACACATAAACTGGAGCAGCCGGTGTTTCAATAAAAAACATCAATCCTACCAAATGCTTCAACCACGTACTTTCTAACATAATAATACTTTTTTGTAAATATTGAGGTCGTTTTCGTTTTATTTTCTTTATAAACATCGCCATTTTGATGGCGTAAAACATACTAACATCCCCAAAATTGGTAGCGTCAAAAAGCATAGTAAATGGTTCTAGTTTATTGTACAAACCCATCCATGTAGAGGTGAATTGTTTGTAATCTACATAGGTTTTAATATCGCCCACCATGTTAATATAAACCAACGGCCATTTCTCTAAATCGTAGGTAGCAAACATTTATTGTAATTATTTATATAATTAGTTGTCTTATATATATATAAAAATGAACGCTTCTATGTTTGGAAAAAATGATGAGTCAACATCGGCATCAGCGCATACAAAACAAAAAAAAGACATTTACCTTTATAAATCCCGCAATAACAACAATCAACAAATAACCATGACAAACTCCAATTCCAAAATATCAATGGTAAAGAGTTACGATACATTTTTATCCACCGTAAAAGGGCACACTATATGCAACGACGCAAGTTGTAATTACACCACCTATTTAGATAGTTCTACCAATAATATTACAGTCAAAAACATAGACGATTGGAATATTACCCGTGTAGATTACACCGGTATTCAACTGGACGCATCGAACAATCCTATTGAAGATAGTGAAATGCTTGGAGGCACGAATTGGCCGTATAGTAATACTAGAGGGGGAGAGAAAGATTGTGGATTAAACACGCCTTATTTTGTAGAAAATCACACGTATTTAAATACCGACGTATCTAGCAACGCTCCTGTTTTCACTAAAAAAAATACAGGAGCATTTCTCTCCCAAACAAATACAATTGTTTACGCCAATAACAAACAATTCACCTTTCCAAAAACATCACTTTCTTAAACTATTTATTCAAATAAACATTCAATAATAATATGTAAATTCATTATATATGCCACGAAAAGCATCATCGGTTGGCGTTTTAAAAAAATTAATATCAAAAAGTCAAAGTACCGTTGGATTTTCAGTTGGTGGAAGTGGTAATTCCGCGCTGGTCCAAAAACTCCAATCGTATATTGATGTAAATTTAAAACCTCAATTTATCAACGATTATCTAAACAATAATACCGACGAATTAGATGAATACATATTAAACAACTACACAAAAGTGATCGATAGTTTGAATAAATATTTGTCCGACAGCGACACAAGCTATTTAGCAAGTATAGGAATTTCAATTCTGCAAATAACCTCAAAAGGCAGGACCGATTTTAGAATTTTATCCGAAGAAGTACAGCGATTGGACGACAGAGTTAGGGATTTGGGTGGATATTTAACGATTCGACAAGCGCCAGAAGTTATTCGCGCTGTAGTAGAAGCAGACGTTTCGCTTGATGTCCGATACTTACTTTATATTCAAAAATACGGTGTTCCTGTTGGGGGGATATTTGACCCTGTTTTACTTGCCGAATTTGATGAGTATGATAATTAACATATTTTTCTTAAATAATGTAAAAGAATAACATGACAGACATTTCATCCAATCCGACCATAAAAACAATAACTCGACAGTCATGTTTTAAAATAAAACAAATAATAGAAGAATTGGAAAAAAAAATAGAAATACGTTATAATATTCCCCCACCGACAGTCGATCCTACGTCGAGGGCACCAGCCGGTGTAGCGGGTTCTATAATTGATAATTCGTACCGTAATTGGACTGGTTCTTTACGACGATAGTATATTTTCACACAATCCGTATTAGGTGAGTTTTCTTTTATCATAAAGCAAATTAGTTAATCGCTCGATCTCCTCCTGTTGTGATTTAATAATATTCACAAAATCTTTCTTATGAAGATGTTTAGTGTACCATTTATCATTTTTCTTCATGAATGGACCGATTCCATGGTATGTATTCCTGTTTTTATTTATTTGATGTAGTAAATATTCAAACGAATCCTCTGTGAACTTATGATTTGTGAAATGTTTCACATAAAATGGTGTAGTCTTGTCTGGATGTGTTTTTATAAAATCATGCAAATCCTCTAGGTGTGTTATATCAAATAAAGCAAGATTTTCACAAACCAAATTATACTTATCTTGAATAGCAGAATTCTTACTGTTAGAGACAATCGAACAAATCATTTTTATTAATTTACTTTAGTTAGTAGTATTTATGTTAAAAATAACATAAATTATTAAATTCAATTTAATAATTTATTTTAATAACCCTAATCCCAACACATTTTCAAATTTTAATTATTCAAATTGAAAAAAAGATTGCACTTTGACTGATAATTATAAAATAATATTACACATCATAATAACAACTATACCATTAACACAGCAACTACTACACTATGTCATCGATTACTTCTCAATTCAAAAAATTTGTAAAGAGTAATAAGTATGATGTAAAAATTCATCAGACGGAGGGGTTTAATTGGTGTTACAGGAGGGAAACGTTAACTAAAACTCACGGTGGTGGTTTACTGTGCGATGAAATGGGTTTGGGAAAAACATTACTGATGATCGCCTGTATGAAACTTAACCCACAAAACAATACGTTGATAGTGGTCCCCAAATCTCTAATCGGACAATGGAGAGAAAAAATAAAGTTATTGTTGGGTAAAACTCCACAATTGTACCACGGTTCTTCGGCAAAGGCGTTCCTTTACAATAACGATAAAAGCGAACAGAAAGAAATTATGTCAAAGAAAATCTTCCTCACTACATACGGGATGTTAAAATCTGTACTAGCAGAGGTAAGATGGGAGCGAATAATCTACGATGAAGCGCACAACATGCGTGAAAAAAAAACAAGGGTTTTCAAAAATGCCATGAAACTGGACGGAAAAATCAAATGGATGGTAACTGGAACTCCAGTTCAAAACAGTTGGAATGATGTGCTGAGTTTGTGTAAATTATTGAATTTTCCTGAAGGCAGGGAATTATTTGTAAAAGGAGCGGATGTAGAAGACCAGCGCGATTATATACAAGACATTATGCTGGTAAGAACTAAAGATGAAATCAACATTAAAATGCCAGCGTTAAATGTAATTATTGAAAAGGTAGAACCGTCCACTAAGGAAGAGAGAAGTTTGCTGACCGATATTCACAATTACGTATCGGCCAGTAAAGTTGTAAAAACACTAGAGTATCCAGTAGTAGGAGAAATCGGACAAAATGCTCTTACATATTTGCTAAGAGCAAAGCAATCCTGTAGTTACCCAAAAATGGTTGAAAAATGCATTAAAAAAGCGCGGGAAGACAGCGATAGAGACGACAACATGCCGAATTTCCTCACTATGTCTACTAGCAAATTAACCAAAGTAGTAGACACAATAGAAAAGCACGATCGAACTATTAAAAAACTAGTATTTTACACATTTAATGCTGAAATGAACTTTATTAAAGACAGCCTTCAACACAAAGGCTATTCCGTTGGAATCGTAAATGGTAAAACAAACGTTAAAAAGAAAAACAGCATTTTAGCATCAACAAACTACGATGTATTATTGGTTCAAATCAAATCTGGTTCAGACGGATTAAATCTACAACAATACGGTCAGGTGTACTTTGTATCTCCACATTGGAATCCAGCAGTAGAACAGCAGGCAATCGCTCGTATTTACCGCATAGGACAACTAGCGTCTAAGGTAGACGTATTCTACTTCATAACTACATTTGATAAGGTTGGAACCTATACCCTAGACGAATACTGTATGGAAATAAAACGCACAAAACAAGAAACCATAGATTTCCTATTTAACAATGAAGATAATAATTTACCCAATTAAACAGAATCATCTTCACACTTATTTATATTTTGAAAAGGGGAGAGATATTTATTTAAATAAAAACAAAAAACAAAAAAGAAAAAAGAAAAAAACAAAAAAGAAAAAAGAAAAAAACAAAAAAGAAAAAAGAAAACAAACACTTTTTTTATACAAATTGATAAAAAAAATGCACTATAGAAATATATTACAACAAATTAACAAACATCAACCAACATAACAACAAATTCAACCCAAATTTATAAAAACTCATCGACTGTATATCATGTCCTATGCTAAACGAACATCAAAGAACACCCCGTTCTGTACCTTCTGTCGTGATGCGAAAAAACCTCGTAATGTATATACGAGCCATTTTCCAAAGGACCGACCAGGAAAGCATGGAAAGGTAGTATGTCCTACCCTATTATCTACAAAGTGTAATTACTGTAAAAAGTCGGGACATACTATTAAATACTGTAATTCTTTAAAAAATCGAAAACGCTCGCCTGCGCCGGTTAAACAAAGGACTACGCGCCCACCGCAAAAGAAAACGACCTCTTTCAAAAAACAAAATAACTTCTCCCTTCTAAGTTACGAAGAAGAAGACGAAGAAGAAAGCGAAGAAGAAAGCGAAGAAGAAGAAAGCGAAGAAGAAGAAAGCGAAGAAGAAGACGAAGAAGAAGAAAATAATGAAACATACAGCGTCACAAAACCAAACGCCAACGATATGGCAGAATTTTACAAGTGGTTAAATTCTAAGCCAGAAATAAAAAATTGGGGCGATTATTTGGATTCGGATTCGGATTCTGAAGACGATTGATTCGACCATCACATTCCACAAAACCTTCTATAAAATAAATAATTAACAAAACAATCTAAATATATTTTTAATTGATTATATAACTAAACCAATAGTATGTCTTCTTCTATGCGCATTCAAAAAGAACTATCTTTATTTTTAAAAGAACCGCCTGATAATTGCAGTGCTGGCCCTGTCGATGATGATATTTATCATTGGGAAGGTACCATCATTGGACCAACAAAAACAGTATATGAAGGAGGAGTATTTACCTTAGATATTCAATTCCCCAAAAATTACCCATTCAAGCCCCCAAAGGTAAGATTTCAAACAAAAATTTACCATCCAAATATTAATAGTGGTGGATTTATTTGTTTGGATATTTTTAAAGAAAATTGGAGTCCAGCATTAACAATATCAAAAGTGCTTCTTTCTGTATGTAGTTTGCTTACGGATCCAAATCCAGATGACCCCCTGGTAGTGGATATTGCCGATCAATATGTGAATGATAGAGAATCCTATAATAATACAGCACGGTCGTGGACGCAAATATACGCCAACTTATAATGTATGGATTTACAAGTATTCGGTATTATACTATAAAATTTATTTTATAATATAATAAATGAATTGTCTACGAAAAAGTGACAAATGCGTACCCGTAATAGAGTTTGATTCTAATTTTGATTTTAGTGATTTGGCATCTACTACCAAAATACATCCTCGTACAAACGATAATACAATTGTTGATACAGAAAAAGCAAATTTAAATTTTAAACAGATAGATTTACACGAAAAATCAAGAATGCCAGAAGAGGGATGGATACACAGTTGTGTAAATTGCGGATTGTTTACTGCTTCAACAATACTATTTAGTCGTTCTACTTATTTAAACAACGATTGCGAATTTTGGTTTTACTTATGTAAATATTGTAATAACTCGATATCGGACAACGTAAAAGACTATATTTTATTTAGCAAAAAATGTAGTAATATGATAAGAAAATACAAAATAAACAATATTAAGATTGATTTAAAAGGTACGACTAGTAAGAAAAATTATAAATGCTAAACATAATATTTATAATACAGCACATAGCATATAGCACATAGCATATAGCACATAGCACATAGCATATAGCACATAGCATATAGCATATAGCACATAGCATATAGCACTATTATTTAAGGACAAACTGATTTAGATGCTGAATTTCCACTAATTTCCATTTCGTAGCTATTGCATCCACCAGTTGTTTTCTTACATACACGCCTGGCTTTTACACGGGCAACTTGTTCTCCTGCCGTCAACATTTTGTTATCCGTTGGAGCAACACCGTCTACATTATCATTAATTTGATGAGATTTCTTGTTATCAATATATTGTTGTGTACTATTTTCAGGCATCCGTTTGTAATTTGTTCGTGGTTCAACATACTGTTGGATTCTAGTTCGATATAAATTATGATACGATTGTTGAATGATTGGTTTTTTTTCATTAAATGTGGCGCATTTGCTTTTATTTGCTCCAGTTCCGGTGTAACTTAAATTAAATTGTCCGGCAGCCGAATTCACTCTACGCTGACGTTCTCTATTATCCATTTTTCGCTTCAATACGTGTAAAGACATTATAATGTATTATTAGAAAATAATAAAATTGACAAAAAGGTTGCACTTTGAGTGTGTAATTATTCAACAATTAACAACAACTATTAAATAACCATACAACAATCAGTTAAAACCAACACAACCCCTTATACAAATATATAATGAGTTCATTTACCAAAAACAGCCGACAACACAGTAAGAGTAAACAACACAGAACTAAGAAAATATTCAATGTTATCGAATCAAACAGCACCAACTCTACCGGAGTAACTCTTTGCGTCCCCTTTGTATTTACACATATAACAAAGGAAAAGGTGTTTGCTGTATTTAGAAATCAACGTGTAGGGCATATCGAACGAATCTATATTGCAAAGAAGGACGACAAACACAATAGCGTATTCGTCTATTTTGCGAAGGATAAATGGTCGAATAAGTTTAATGCGAACGATATTCTTGCCAATTTAAAGGCCGGAATCCCGTGGATTGTTCCATACTCACAACATGGGTATTGGAAGGTATGGATTTCTCAAGTAGAAAAGCCAGAAGAACGTATGGTACGAAAACAAGCACCTCGCGCGAGAAGGAAGCTGAGACTGGATTTATCACTTACCAGCGATACAGTAAAGAGTGATTACAAAGAAACTACCGGAGAATCTCCAATATCCACTCTGGATTTAAACGACCCTATCCAGGCTCGCATATTTGCTTCGGTGCCTAGTATGGTATGTTAATTTATCATAAACTATAAAAACGGAAAAGAAAAATAAAAAAGAATAAAAGAAAATAAAAAAGAATAAAAGAAAGAAATAAAAAGTCAACCAATACCATGTAAATAGTCCCTTATTTAGGACAGGTATTAGAAGGATTTTTTTAATTTAGAATTGGACCATTTCTTAGTAGTGGATTTATTTGATTTAAGTTGTTTTGTTTTGTATGAGTTATGATTGTGGTCTTTGGGTTTTTCTTTGTGCAAGTAAACCACCCAAAACCATGGTTGGTCGTAAAATATTTTAATGTTTAAATTGTTAAGCAATTTGTCTTTTACACCGTTTACATATTCATTATTGAACCAATAACAATAATGAATATGGATAATATTACAATTTTTATTTTTATTTTCAATGATTTGTACTTTCTTTATTTTTCCAAACTTGTATTTGTTTAAAACATCGTAAATAGTATTTTTAGTTACGGTTTTACATACTCTTGGAATGCATAATGTGTAGTTAAACATGGATAATGGATTATCAACTATCCATATTTATAAATTCAATTTATGGAATCAATTTATAAAATGCTGTCTCTTTTATGGTTAAATATAGTGAAAAATTCACAAGGTGAATTTTTTATACAATAAAAATTATAATGTAAAACCTAGGGTAGCTGTTAAGAGACATATTATATAGTAGAGTTTCTTTTAAATTGATTTAAATTAATTGATTAGTTTAAATCAAATTAAACAACCATTTATATCACTATTAAACATCATGAACAGATTTCAAGATTTATCCAATAACCGTTTTACAAGCCGTTCTCGATCATTTAAAAGAGAAGATACAGGCAATCGTTTTAGAACAAGCAACCATGGACGATTTACAAACAGAACCGACCAAAACAGAGTTAATTTACCAACCAATAATAGATGGCAGCGTGATAGTAATGAAGTGAGTAGACAACAACCACGCCAACATCACCGGCCTTCTAATTTTAGTAAAAATACATCACGGTCTTATTCGCACAAACGCCGTAGCGATATTCCTCCTCACGAATTAGACAGTAAATTCGTAGACATTAAATCTATGGCGGTCGAATTCAACCAAATCAAAACAAAGCCCAAGCAACAAAAAAACAAGAAAAACAAAAAAAAAGAACCATTAACAACGTCGCCCGTTACAGTTCAACCTAAAAAATATTCAAAAAAATATGATTTAACAGAAGATGATAACGATAGTTTAAATGCTTCTATTATAAACCAATACAATTATGAAGTAATAGAAGAAACTGATGAAGAGATGGAAGAAGACATGGAAGAAGAAACCACCGAAACTTCTTAATAAAAACTATTGGTAAAAATAACAAATAATTAATAATACTTTTTTTATATGGATGAAACGATGGAATTAGATGATGATTGGATAAAAGATATAGAAGAAGAAGAAAAAGTATATAATAAATTCTATACTTCTAATCCCAATTATGTCAACGTTTATATAACGTATTTAAATAAAGACAACGAAATCATTCACATAAAAACAACAAGTATTTCACTGCAAAACAATATACTTTTAAAAAGTAAATTAATTTATTACATAAGTAAATATTCCCGTTTTCATAAAAAACGGTATAGTTGTTTTGATATAATCAAATACAATATTGATGTAAATTCGAAACAAATAAATGACTACATTGAGAATGAAAGTTCGTATAAATATTTACAATCCGTAAGCAAAATACATGATATACACTGGAAAAATAGTGTAGAAATTCTACATCCAATTAATTCTTTGTATATTTTTTATAAACCATCCTTGAAAACGTCATCCACTCGTTCTAAAACAAAAAAACAATACACTATCCGAAAAAAGAAGACGAGAAAACAGTATTGATATTGTAAGATTATAAAAACAACTTAAATTTAGAACACCGTTATTATAATTATGAATACATACGGAGAGAAAGGACATATTCAACAGGGGTGGATTATGAATAATTCAAAAACTTTTTTGAATTTGAATGATATACATCAATACATTCATCAGATATATTTTCAATCGGTAAGGAGCGAAGACCTTTATGTTTTAAAAACAAACTGGAAAAACCTATTAAAAATTTTGTTTCAACATCCAACAAGTTATCTTGAAGAAATATCACTAGTATGCAAGTTGGTTCTTTATACAAGAGATATTCATTACGGAAAAGGGGAGAGAAAATTATCATACATGATGTTGTTAGCCCTGTATGAAGCTCATGAAATACTTGGAGCAATGGTGTTTGATTATTACGTAAAAAAACAACCCAATAAAAGTAGTATTGGGTGTTGGAAAGATGTAAAGCGCTGTGCCGACTATATTATAGATGAGACTGGAAATAAAGATCATGGTCTTATTAATTATATGATAGAAGTTTCTAATATTTATTTACGATCAGATTATACAAAAATCGTAGATATCTATAGTTTGTTTACCGATGCCGAAGAAAAAAGCATAATGAAATACATACAAAATAATACAGAACTAACATTAGTTGCCAAATGGATGCCTAGAAAAAGTAAAAACAATAGAAAATACGCCTGGTTATTTAATAAATTGGCAGATAATATGCATAAACATTACTTTAAAACAGTCTATAAATCAAAAGGTAAGGTAGATTGTAAATTGCTTAGGAGGGCAATTAACAAATCTGAAATGGAATATAGAAAGATGTTGTCGTTTGTAAACAAACATTTAAACGTGGTTGAAATACTACAAACATCAAATCAAACGGACGAGATAGATTTTGCCAAAGTTCCTTCAAAAGCAAGGCAGCAATACCATAAATCGTTTCTACGAAACGATGGGAGTAAATGTAAAACAAATTATACGAATTATATGTTAAATCAAAAATATATACATAGCACCTGTTATTTGTATGAAATTGTAAAAAATGTAATAGATGAAAAACTATGGGACAACAAACCGTATGAACTTAATCGACAAATTGCTGTAAAAATGTGGCGCACTAAAAAGATGGTATTGAATAGAATGGAAAATATAGCAGTAGTAGACATGTCTATTTCGATGGGTAAAATTGCTTTATACAACGCTATCGCTTTAGGAATTTATATCGCCGAACACAATACCGGTGATTTTAAAAATAAGTTAATTGTATTTGGAAACAGACCACGTTTGGTCTCATTTAATAATCAAATGGATATATGCGACAAAATACAGTATATAATGCGTCATAAAAATAACATAAATAGCGACTTGTATAGTGTATTTGACCGATTAATACAAACGGTTGCGAAAAACAATCTGTCTAAGAATGAACTCAAGTCTACTAGCATTACTATTCTATCCGATATGCAGATAGAACCAAATAGTAGTTTAAAACATTATTGTTTGTATAGCAATATTTACACCATGTTTAAACATTATGATATTGAAAAACCGCAAATTATATTTTGGAATTTGAAACAAACCAACGGGTTTCCTATGTTTAATTTTCATAATTACAATGAAATAATTATGTTTTCAGGATATAGTGAAAAAGTGTTAGAATATTTTAAAGGTAGTAACAAGGAAACGAAAAAAGTGAAAGATAGCAACCATTTTCTATTGTTTAATATTTTATCAAATAAAAAATACGATTTTATAAATATGGAAGTACTTAATATTTTTTTAGTCAATAAACATTAATGAATAAACATTAATGAATAAACATTAATGAATAAACATTAATGAATAAACATTAATGAATAAACATTAATGAATAAACATTAATGAATAAATATCTATTAAATACACTACGATATTTAATATAATAACATTAATAAGTAATAATATGCAATCAAACCGTAATTTTCATTACCCTCCAGATATTTTTGATATTTTCAATGAAGTATTAGAAACAAACGACACGTACGAGCAAAATTTAATCAATAATGTAATTGAGAGAAGTTTGAATGACCGTGCTTCATTTAAAAAAATCCTATCCGAAAAGGGAGAGAAAACATTAATAAATACGACTTACAATCCAGAAATACATGATATAAAATGTTGTCCTATCACTCTTATTGAATTTAAAGAGGGAGATAATATAACGAAACTGCCATGTAATCACATGTTTGATTCGAGTGGTATTTTGTGGTGGTTAAAAAACGAACAAGCAAGTTGTCCGGTGTGTCGAACGAAACTAGACTCTGTTGAAATATCCACAAACAATACAAGCGTACATACAGAGGCAGAATATGACAATAGAACAAATCCTTTTTTTCAAACCAACCCTCTTACTTTATTTTCTAATATTACCATCGATTTATCATTAAACAATAATTTGCGCGAACCATATAACAGAAATTATAACATAGAATCGTTTGAATCACTATTGGATAGTATAGATGAAGAAAATGACGACGATGATTTATTTTTTTTTAACACACTACAGATGATGCAAGACCAAGATAGTTTTTTGTCAAATTTTGAAGGTATTTTTGCAAATGGGGCGATAGATATATCGAACAATCCCCAATAATTTGTAAATACAATTATAACAAAAATAATTGTATTTATAGTTGTATGTATGTGTAGTTGTATGTATATATTTTGATATTTATCTATACCTTAAATGTCATCCCAATTAATCTCTTCTGCTTCTGTGATTTTCTTATTTTTAGTAGTGTGTTTGCTATTATCATTGTCTTTGTTTCCCATATTGATAATAATGTTAGAATCTTCAATCATATCTTCTTGGGTAGTGAATTCAATACCGGCATCTTCTTCGATCTTCATCTCTTCGTCTACTTCCTTCCAGATATGTTGTGTTATTTTCTTCTCTTTTCTTAATTGGTCGTATTGGTATTCTGAATAAATGTATAATAAATCGACCTTTTGTTTTTTACTTGGAGCAACTACCTCCCATTCACGTCTGCCTACCAGCAAAATTTTATTTACCGCGATTTGATTGTCTCTTTTATTTCTGCCTCTGAATTTTCTACGTAATATACACAAACGCTCTACACCATCGTTGCAAAGTACGCCTACATTCGCGCCTCCGTATATATTTGTAACACGGGCGTATATTTCACACGGCTCGCGAGGGTTAGCCAGTCGTAATGTTTTGCGAATAGGCGGTGCCTTCGCAAATTTACTCGCCATTTTTTTATGTTTACTTCCTCCTTTCTTATTTTTAACCATTTTATAATAATAAAAAGAAATTATATTATTATATTTAAATCAATTTTACCGACTTGTATCAATACATCAGTTGAGCACCTAGTAAATGGGACGGGTCGATGTCTATCGATACACCGTACTGATTAAAACAATCTACTATACTAGTGGAATTTATACTTTTAATGCTTTTCTGTTGTGTTTCTGTAGACTGTTCGTCCGGTTCAAAACCATACACATCATAAAATTTCTCCAACATATCATCGTTGGGAAACTTAGGCTCTTTTTTAACAAATTTCACATCGTATTCTTTAAATATTTTATTCCAAAACGGGGTTTTATTAGCATAATATTCCCAATAATACAGGTAAGCAGATTTATAGGTAGCAACATCATCCGGTATATATTTCTTAAACGATGAATTCCAAATAAAAGCAAGATCGGTATCATCTTTAAATCGCGCTAGATCGAAGCAACCGATATGTGTATTTATCGAGTAATGTCGTTTGTCTGCTAATGTTTTATATATATGTTTGCTTTTCTCCCTGTATAAACACAACTGTATCTCATTCTGGTCGGTTAGTTTTGTTTTTATCCAGACCTTTTTTGTTTTGATACATTTTGCTACTAGTTTTACAAACCATTTATGGTGTAAATTATCATAAAACAGACAGACATTTTTCTTCTCATTGTATCGGTATAATTTCTGATACAGTTCTTTAATGTAATTTACATTATTGTTTTTTAACGTTTGCGATGTTTCTAATAAATCAAGTTTAACCATTTCAAGTAGTTTCTGTTTCGATGTGTTCGATATAGATACGGTTGATAATTTAGACGATGTTGGATTTACAGAAGTATTGTTGTATAGATTGTAATAACTAAATATAGTGGTATCAATAGTTTGTTTATGTAATTCTTTTATAATTTTAGCGATTGGTTGAAAACTGTTACTATGTTTCCACGAATTGAATTCTTTGTCTATTTTTTTTTCAAATGATGTATTTTTAACATAGTAAAAGTCGTAGTATAGTTTAGTTATAAAATTCCATAGTACTTCTTCATAGTTGCTTTTATACATTTCAAACCCCCAAAACAAACATTCTTCTAGTGTATGTTTTTGTTGAAATAGCAACGACATCATGAAACTATATTTTACTTCATCAATGTTATATAGTAAATAAGACAGTTGAATATCGCGTAAAATACTAGGCGATGACGGCATAATATATTGTGTTTGGTTTTATAAATATTATAATTTATAATAACAAAATCAATTTATTTCTTTTTAATATATATACATCATGGTAAACATGTGGTTAGTGCACGTAAAAAAAACGAGAACTTTGCTTCCAAAAGGAACTATGTTCAAGGAGGTTCTTAAAGCCGCCAAAAAGACCTGGAAGAAGACCTCTTCTACCACTGCTAAAGTCGCAAAGAAGGCGAAGAAAGCAGTTAAGAAAACAACCAGCAAGGTTAAGAGGGCTGTGAAGAAGGTGAAGAAGAAGGCCAAGACGATGAAGAAGCGAATGATCGGTGGTAAAAAGGGAAAGAAGAAGGGAAAGAAGGGAAAGAAGAGCAAGAAGAGTAAGAAGAGAAAGACTATGAAAAAACGTAAGTAATTAAACAGTTATAGTGTTTATTATCTTCACAAATAAAACATGAAACATATAACATATAACATATAACATATAACATAAAACATATAAAATATGTAACATATTTTATATATTTTAACAGGTACGTATCTAGTCAGTATAGACTTCATTTGAAAAGAGACATTTTATACGACGTTACAGTGTCGTATTTTATTTGTTTTTCTATCCCTTTTTTGATACTATTTTTGTTTTTTTCAATGGTATTTACCAAATCTTGAAATACACTCAAATTATTTGCATTTTTATTTAAGTACGGTACAAAAATATCATGTGTTTTTTTTATTGTCATTCGTTTATCGGGTCTTGGGTCTATATTGATACACATTACCTTTTCAAAGAATTGTAAAAACCGATTGTCGATTGTATTATTTTTTAAATACTTTAGTTGCCTTAAAAACATAATCGACAAAGAGTAGTTATCCCACGTATTACAGTATTTATAGAGATATTTAACCGTATCTTCCACGCCCATATCTGCATATTTATTTAATTGTTTTATAGATAATTCTCTAAAACGATCTACAAACTCTTTCGAAAGCGATTGTAGAGCCTTATTGTAGTAAATATACGTATCTACCATATTGTTTATTTCACCTTTAACTGGTTTATCGGATTTGCTACAAACAAAACTTAAATAGTGAATATCCAAACACCATAATTGGTAATCTGGAGCATACGCGTAAAAGTAATTTTTAAGATTATAAATGTAGGATGGGTTTTTAAAATTTGGTTTTATCTCTTTTTTTGGTATAGAAAGTCCAAAATCAATAATAATAGGGCACTTTTTTTTAACGTCGTACATTATGTTTTCTCCTTTTAAATCGTAATGAATAATGCCATTTTTATCCAACATGTAAATCGAAAATAACAAATACACGTAACTATGAATAATAGTAAACAACATTTCACCACTGTCGGTAATATTATATATATGATTCTTAAAGTCATCACCGTCAATAACAGGAATAGACGAAATAGCAAAACTCTCACGTGGATTTTCATTTAAAAATTTACAATTGTTTGTTTTTGAAATTATTTTTAACATTTTTGGCTTAGAATAACAGTTCGACACTATTGGTGCAAAATGCTTTCTAGACAAAGGGATTTTCTTTACCATTTTTCCAATCAGCACTTCCCTATCTGACGTCTCATTATCCAATTGGATTTTTGTAATAAGGTTGTTACTTTTCCTTTCTTTACCACTACATGTAACCGCTGGTTTTAATACACATCCATACCCCCCTTCGCCAATAACCCTACCCCCATTCATATCATACTGTAACTCTTCTATTTTATTTTCTGGATTGTATTTACAAATATTCATTTAATATAAATGGTTATAAAAATATAAGTAATTTATCTATTATTTTGTTACAATGATGTGTCTTTCTTGGACTTTTTTTTGATTTTATAGTACGCATTATTAAATGTTTTTTGTATTTTTTTTAAAGCGGCTTCCCTGTCTAAATTAAATGTAATTAACCTATTTACTTCTTTTTCTATTTGAACTGATTTGGTTGGGTCGTCCATGAAATTTTTATACATCACGGATGCTTTAATGGGATTACTAGATATATAATTTTCGACCATCTTAAAGAACTTAGGATTTCTAGAAATATATCCAAATTTGATATTTGAATTTACTTTTACAGCATCGTTTTGTTTGGTTTTATTTTTTTTGTTTTTAAAGTAGTAACGCGCACTTTTGTATATTTTAGCGTTGATATCCTTGTTAAATCCCATACTCTTCAATCTCTTTTCTTCCAATTGAATCATTTCTCTGTTTTCATAAGTCCAACTTTGAAATGCTTCTAAAAAGTCATCGCAATTGTCGTTGCTATGAATTTTCGAAAATTCTCGTATAGAATTCAATAACTGTTTTGTAAATTTGAAACGAAAAGTGGTCTGAGACATGATGTAATTTGTATGTGTGTATATATGTGTGTGTGTATGTGTATGTGTATGTGTGGGTGTGTATTTGTGATGTTTGATGAATTTAATTACTTTTAATTTAAATCAATTTTATATAAATTACTAATTTATACATGATTTATTATTTAGTATATAAAATACATTATGATCCTATCAAAAATACATACAATAAAATACTAGGATTTAAATCAAAAATAAATGATGATAGCATACTTAGTTTTATCAAACCGATATCTATTAAACCGATAGAAAATGTAGGGTTAACACGACATACTTGTTTTTACGCTATGATAAATCCTACAACCAATCAGTATTTGACTATAGACGATATTGGAGATGCTTTAAACTTATTGCTTCCTTTAAACTACACCATAGACGAAATATTAACTAGAATAGAAGTAAAACGAATGAAATATTTGGTGTATGTATTAAATAAATAATATTGAAATTGAATTAATAATAATAATATCTATAATTATTATTAATTACAATGATAAGCAGCGATATATTTGAAGAATACGTAGAAAGTTTAACCGACCAGGAAAAAATAGCGCTGGATATTGCAAAAGAAATGTTGGGAACTTCATTTGATATGGAGAAATGTATTGGATTTAATAAATGGTTAAAAAAACAAAATAATAAATCTAAATAATTTATATTATGAGTAATGTTTCAGAAACAGATGTAAAAAAAGAAAAAAAAGAAGAACCTAAGGAAGGAGGTAAGAAAGGTGGAGACGAAAAATGTGTTAAAGCAACTGAAGAGGAGTGCGATGAAGGAGAAGACTGTTATACCGACGATAAATGTTCTGACAAGTTTAAGAAAGGTGCTGATGGAGACGAAAAATGCGTTAAGGCAACACAAGAAGAGTGCGATGAAGGAGAAGACTGTTATACCGACGAAAAATGCTCTGACAAGTTTAAAGGAGGGGAAGAGGGGGAAGGTGACGAAAAAGGTGACGGTCCGGACGGTACATTTAACAATAAGGCGTTGGAAGCAACCACTAAGACGGTTAATAAAGTTAATTTTTCAAACTCGAGGAAATTAGCGGACAAATACGCCGACCAATTGGTAGATAGTGCTGCTAGATACGGCGAAACTATTACTATTGATACCATAAAAGAAAAATTGGGTTCTGATTTATTTAGAAATTTAAAACAAACTTCTTTGAAATACTTTTTTGATTTTGTTTCGAAATACTCAAATACGAGTATTGATATGATAAACGATGTATTTAAAGGGGCTTCTATTGATTTAGAAGAAGATGGATTGGCTGGAATATTAGATAAAAAAAATAGAATGAGGGGAAATATATTGTTGATATTTTTATTGGATAGGCTTAATTTTGCTTTAACAAATCAAAAAACAAAGTCGCAATTGGTTGAAACAATTGAACTACTTAACAAATTTGCGAATGAAACCTTCATGGCGGTAATAGTAACCTTGAAAGAAAACAAAAAATTACTAGAAGAGACGATGGAGAATTTTAGACCTATTATTAAAAATTTTATTGTAACGGCGATTAGCGCTGCACTACAGGGTATAATGGTTGGCGTTGCTACAGCTGGACCTATTGGAGCTCCTGCTAATCTATGGTTTCAGGGATCAAAGGTAATAAATGAAATTGCTCCAAAACTAGGGAATTTTTCTGAAAATGTTGGAAATATTATCGACAAATACGATAAAATGCTCGCCGGTTTAAGCGAAAAAGGTGAGGGGCCATTGAAGCGATTTAAAGATATAAAAATGAAAATAACAGGCTTTAATGATATGTTATCATCCATCCAAAAAGATGCTGCTTTAATAGACGCTATGGGTAAAGCCGTATAATGAGATAAAAATAAAATCTATATAGATTTTATTTTTATTTTTTTTATTAAAAGTTATGGTGTATAAAAGGGCTATAAAGGGCTATAAAGGGCTATAAAGGGCTATAAAGGGATATAAAAGGACGTTGATTAATTCAATCCCAACGCTTTAAACATACTAAAACTGACATTTTTCTTTGTGGTAGTCTCTGACAATTCATCATTTCTAGTAGTGGCAAATGGTAACATCTCGTTTAGTTTTCCCATATAAATGTATTTATTTGCTTTATCCACTACATTTGCTGATTTCTTTTTCTTTTTATCGGTATCGTATCGTTTGTCTACGTTGGTTTTTAGTTTGGCAAATACATCATCGTCGTCGTCAACATCATCGATCTTTTCAAAATCTTCTTTTTCCATTTGTTCGTTCTCTTCTTTTCGTTTTTCTTCTTCTGCCAACCGTTCCTGCTTCTCCTTCAACAATCGTTTTCTATCGACGTACATATTTTTACAACGACAGGTTTTTACATACTTTCTACACATGGTCTCCAAATATTCGTATTGAATGCCTTTATCGGCCCAATATTCAAACCCTTCCTTGTATTTATTATAGCGCATAAAAGCAACGCCTTCTGGAGTTGTATCGGAAATGTAAACTGACTCCGATGGATTTCCACTAATATCTTCTATTTCATCAATATCGTACTTATCTTCGTAATCCATCTCATCCTCTGATTCGTATCCCATATCATCATCATCGATGACTCCCTTTTCATACACACATGTTCCTACGATAATACTCGACAGAGTTAGTCCGGAAATAACTACATTTAGTGCTAGAAAGAATCGAAACACGTGTGCAATAATTTCCATATTATACCCAATTCCAACAATTGCGATTAAAATGCCTGTTTCCAAAAGAGGGGATGTACGCGACATAAACGCATCGTATTTTTCAACATCACAATACTTTGATACAAATTCACGCGTAGCATCATGCGTCACATCATTCAATTCGTCAATAGTTTTCTTCATTCTTTTAACTTCGGTGTTAATATTCATTACTTTGTTTGATAATAAAAAGTATTATAAAATATTTAAATCAATTTAATAAATAATATATGATTTGATTGATTTTAATCGACTAACTGGAATTAGATACGATTTTTAATCGTAATTCCATCAAATCATTTATTTCTTGTGGTAAATGAGGAACATTATATTTTATGTAGGTATCGTTCGTGGGATGTAAGCAAACCAAATACATATTTTTGATTTTTTTTCCGTAATTTTTTTCTAGGAGGAATTTGTAGGTATTGAGTTGTAGGGCATAATGCCAAAAGTTAGAATCTGGAAGATGTTCGATACATTCTGTGGTAGAGGATTGCCATCGATTGTATTTTTTAATTTCCTTCGACCGCTTCCAATCGCAAATATCAAGCGTTCCATCTTCGTTTTCGTATAACATATCGATTGAACCTGCTAATTGTAGTTCTTTGTCGTACACCATCCATTCGGTTCGGTAAGGCTTCAACGCTTGGCTATTATGAAATTTCGTAAAATATAAGTATTCGATGGAGTCATTTGTTACGGTATTGTTATTGTAAAAGCATTCGATGTCGTAATGCATTTTTGTACCCGCTTCAGACGCTTCTACCCTGTTTTTTTCCCACAAATCTTTAATTTCTTGTTTTGTGTTTCCGTAATATTTGTTGGACGGCCACTTTGGCGATTGCATCATTTTATTTATAATTTTATCGGCATTAAAATGCTGAAAATGACTATGATTCCACGTGGTTACCGAAGTAAAATTTGAATCACCATCAATTGTATAAATATGGGGGCCTTCGTCAAATGTGATATGACTGTCTCGTTCGTGTGGGAATTTTTTGCTAAGGTATTCAATATCCATAATAAAACGATTAATTTCAATAACATTAAATATAATAATAAGTTTTCAATTTTATTATATTTAATTATAGTTGTCTTTTTTTATCAATTTATAAAGAAAGTTTTGATAATACAGTTTCCATCTGTGATTTGAGTGTATCTACATCTTGTTTTAAAGTAGTATTTTCCGTTTTCAATCCATCTATTTTTGAGTTTAATTCTTTTATAGATTCAATTAACAACGATACTAAATTACCATAATTAACCGATAAATACCCTTCGCCTTGGTTTTCTTTATTTACAACTTCTGGAATTATTTGTTCGACTTCTTGCGCTATCAACCCGATATGTTTCTTTGTATCGTTGTTTATGTCGTTTCTGTTGTACCGAACACCTCTCAATTGACACACCTTGGGTAACGAGTCTTGTATCGTTTCAATATTAAACTTAAGACGTTGGTCTGAATAATTAGCAACTTCCCCGGGAAAAAGTGTTAATGTATTGGCATTTCCAATAGTAATATTATGGTCGCAATTATCGAATATTGACTTATTTTTGTTTGTCAAGCACTTAATGTCTCCCTCTGTTTGAACGTTTCCGCTAATATCCATTGTAAATGCGTTTCCATTCAATACTTCGGTTCCAATAACAAATCGCAAATCACCACTAAGGTCGGTATTATAACCAAAAGCAGAAGCGTAAGAAACACCACTGGCGTCTATTTCACTTCCAAATAAAATACTACAGGAACAATCGGTAAGATTATTATTAAACCCGCTTACAAAATTAAACATATGTTTGTTCGGGACCGACGCTTTTTCGGTGTCTGATAATACATGCGAGTCGCCGAATACTACTGCTTTATTTATATCACTTATATTTTCATCACCTTGAATAAAGCAATTGTTACCAATATGTTGATTTTGAATACCAACCATGAAATTATGTGTACCACTTGCTATATTATTATCCCCGAAATTAGTAGATTTAGTTCCAATAAATCGATTTCCATCCCCTACTACAAAAGCACTGCCTGATATATCTTGTTTTGTGTTGTCTACTCCCATAATAGCGTATGGAATTGTACTAGCACTAACATCAATTGCTGCTCCTATTTCAGTAGAGTTTACGCCGATACCTGTTTCAACACTTATAATACCAGGTGTTGGATTCGTCAAGTCCGGATCCCCTAAAAAAAATAATACGTTGTTTACATAATTTTGTGAACCAGTTATCAAATTACCAATTACAGACACTTCATTTCTAAAAATGTTTGTCGATGCACTTGCACCAAAAAGAGTACGAAGCGTTTGATAAATACCAAGAGTTCGATTGTCGCTTACTAAAGACTCAAACTCTGTTGCTGTTCCTGAATCGGCACTTGTTTGGAGCAACAATTTAGCGGGGACATTTATTCCAACCTGTTTAATATACAGGTTGTTTCCATCGAAAATAAGTGTGCCGTCATTTAAACTATTGAAATCGGATATATTCTCGACAACTGTATTCGAATTACCCAAAATAAGGAACTGACTTGTACGGATTGCTCCAGAAATATCAATCGACACTCGTTCATTACCGAACACAGCGCGCTGTGTGGTTTTCGCTGGATCATGGTTGATTAATACAGCATTATGACCCGATGTTCTACTTAATATTGACATAGGAATTGCTCTGTTTTGCGAAACATCTATAGTATTTGTAAATACGGTCCCATCGTATGTAGTTCTATAATTTTCATTACTCACTACAAACGCCAATCCTGCTTCAGACCGTTCACCCGTTATATCATCATAACGTTCGTAATAAGAAATACCGGTGGCATCTGTTCCGTCTTCCTCTTCATTTAAACATATTGCTGGTATACTTTCCTTTACTGTTTCGTTGTTAAATATATTTGACGTGTTTTTTCCAAACGATAATCGACAAGAAGGGGCATATGTACCTAGACCCATAACAAGGTCGTTCGAAAAGGATGTTATTGTTGTAAATTCAGAAGTCCCCTCCTCCAAATCTGTTAAATTAAATACATTACTTTCTGAATATGAAACAGACTGGTCGGAACGATATTGTCCTTCCTCCCCATGCTTTGCCATATTTTGTGTAGATGTCATTATTTATATATATATAAATAATATTTAATAATTATATTGTCTGACTTGATTTTTTTTTCTCATTATAGTTTTACAAAGCGTGTATGGTAAATAGTAAAATTTATGTGAATAAATTTATATTTAGATAAATTAAAAATGGCATATAAAATAGAATTATCATTGAAGTTAAAACAACAATCAAATATTACATCGACTATTAATGATATTATAGAAAATTCATATAAACATGCTTGTACGAATCATTACGTAAATTATGAATATATATATAAGAAAAAAATAGTGATTAGAAATAGTTGTATTATTAGTTTGACGTTTGATGATATACCAAAAGAAATAAGTAAATTTATAAGAAAAATAAAGAAAAATAGAACCATAGGCATAGAGTGCGTTTCATACGATGATACGACTACTACTTTATTATATGCTTCCAGACAATATTTAAATATTATGGAAAAATCACAAATGAAGGAATATTTGGAGAAAAAGAAAAATGGATTATTAGATACAGAATCCATTATTATGGCAGAAATATACAAAAAAAGGTAGTTTTTGTATTAAATTGAATAAATGAAATTTAATTTATGTAAAGTTAAATTACTAATTTTAAAATGTTGACGCCAGACAATCAACTTGCTTTGTTACACAACGATATGTCGTTATTGGTGGGGAGTGTATGTTACTGGTTTTGTTCTTGTTTAATATTATTCGCAATTTATGCTGATATTAGACAGGGAATCTTAAGCAATATACCGTGTTGCGTATATTATTATGAAGACAACGATTATACTTTGCACAAAATAGGAGAATTTATTGCTAGTTTATGTTGAGCTATATTTCGATGATTTAAACTTTTTTCTTATCCTTCTTTTTGCCCTTCTTATTGCCTCGTCTTCTTTTCTTCGTTTTTTTATGATATTTTCTTCTCTTCTTTTTTGTTTTCTTTTTCTTCTTCTTTTTTCGGTTTGTTTCTTTTTCTAACATCGTTGTTAACCGTTCTTTTAATGGTACATTCTTATGCTTCATTATTCTAGTAAAGACATCATTGATATCTTTGTTTGAAAGTTTGTATTCATGTAAATCCTTATTATTTTTTACAACAATATTTGCTTTTTTACCATCATAATCAAAAGCATACTGTTTATTGACTACAACTTTTCCATTAACAGTTCTCATCGTTTTACCTGTTTGCAAAGTATATTCGGTGTTTGGTTTCATTGTGTATAAATAATATTTATATTAAAAATTTATATTAAAATTTATATTAAAATTTATATTAAAATTTATATTAAAATTTATATTAAAATTTATATTAAATTTATATGTATACAAATATTAAATATTCATTATAATATTTACAATATACATATGGAAGCGAGTAAGACATTACATAAAATAAAAAAACTAAAGCCAAATAAGAGCATTGATGAGAGCAAAGAAGACGATACGAAAAAAGATGACAAATTATATAAAATGATATGTTCTATGTACGAGAAAAATTATAATTTAAAAATTGATAAAAAAAAACAACTATAATATTTTGTTAAACAAACATATTACAATCGCAACGGAAAGTTATATTAAAAATATTCATTATATAAATACAAAATTTATATATATACAATGAGTTATAATACAGATTTCATTAAAGTTCTCGACCAACTACAAGGTCATTATCAAGTAAAAGGCGTATTTATGAAGGCACGGGCTTACGAAAAGGCGCGTGATTCGCTTATCTTACATCAAACTCCTATTACCGACTTAAAACAATTGAATGGTATACCAAATGTAGGTAAATCTACTATTGGTAAATTAAAAGAATGGTTGGAAACTGGTACACTAGAGATATTGGAGAAAGCAAAGCATGACCCTGAAATTATGTTTACCAACGTATACGGTATTGGTCCTAAAAAAGCAAAGGAGTTGGTTAAACAGCATAAAATCACTACTATAAAACAGTTAAGATCAAAACAAGACGAACTTTTAAACGACGTACAGAAAAAGGGTCTTAAATATTACGAAGATATTTTGAAACGCATTCCTCGTAGTGAAATAGAGGTGTATGAAGCAAAAATGAGGGCAATATTTAATAAGGTGAAGAATAAAAATAGCACATTAAATATCGTCGGTTCGTATCGTCGAGGTAAAATGGAATCAGGAGATATCGATATCATAATATGCGACGATAAAAACGACAATACCGTATTTAATAATTTCCTAGACTTAATGATTGAAGAGGGGTTAATGATCGAGGTTCTGTCTAGAGGAAATATCAAAAGTTTGGGTATCTCTAAACTAGGAAACCGACCTGCCAGACGGGTGGATTTTATGTTTACTCCTCGAGAAGAAAACGCATTTGCCATCCTTTACTTCACCGGTAGCAAGGAATTTAATACTGCCATGCGGTCTCAAGCATTAAAAATGGGATATAGTTTAAACGAACATGGATTGTATAAGATGAATAATAAGAAAAAGGGAGAGAAATTAAATAAATCATTTCCAACTGAAAAGGATGTATTTAAATTTCTAGATATTCAGTACACCAAACCTGAAGACAGAAAAGGAGCGAATTCGATGGTCTTAACTCAGAAATTAACCTCTTCTCCCACTCAAAAAAAAAGCAAAAAAGTCACATTAAAAAAAGAGAAAAGTGTTAAAAAACTAACACCACAAAACAAAACATTAAAAAAGAAAAAAACAACTAAGAAAACAAACAAAAAAATTACAAAGAAAAAAAGTGTTAAAATTGGAGAAAAACGAGCAACTGAATGTATAGATAGTTTTAAACAAGAGGGGGGTGATTTTTTAAAAATGTTGACTGAAAATGAACTGTCTGCTATGGTTATATTGGCAAATAAAAAATACTATTGCAACGATCAAACATTGATGACAGACGGTCAATATGACCTGTTGAAGGAATTTGTAGAGGAACAATATCCAAACAATGAGGTGGTAAAAGAAGGGCACACATCGTGTGATATTGCCGTAGACAAGAAAAAGGTTTCCCTTCCATATGAAATGTGGTCGATGGATAAGGTAAAAACTGAAAAAGCAATTCAAAATAAATTAAAACGTTTTAAAGGCCCGTACGTTCTTAGTACTAAGATGGATGGTATATCTGTTATGTATTATTCAGAAGGTAAACACAAAACGTCTCCCCAACTTTACACTCGAGGGAATGGTAAAAAGGGACAAGATATCACTCATTTGTTGAATTATTTAAACCTGCCTATAATAAGCGGTGTAACAATTCGAGGTGAATTGATAATTAAGAAGCAAACGTTTAAGGACAAATACGCAAGTTCATTTTCCAATGCTAGGAATTTTGTATCCGGTATTGCCAATAGTAAAAAGATTAGTAATGCTGTGAGGGGAATGATGAAGGATTTGACATTTATAGCCTACGAGGTTATTCATCCGGTTTTATCTCCTTCCAAACAAATGGATTATTTGGTGAAAAAATGGGGTAAAAAAAACGTGGTTCGATTTGAAGTGTTGTCGTCATTAAACAAGGAGGTATTATCGGAATATTTGATGAAATGGAGAGACGATTATGAGTATGAAATTGATGGTATTATTGTTACCCATGACGAAATATTTCCGCGTAAATCTAAGAATCCAGAACACGCGTTTGCGTTTAAAATGGTATTGTCCGACCAAATAGTAGAAGCAATTGTTGTAGATGTATTATGGTCTCCTAGCAAAGACGGGTATTTGAAACCTCGTATAAAAATCCAGCCTGTAAATATTGGAGGGGCTACGATCGAATACGCTACCGCCCATAATGCGGCCTTTGTTAGGGATAATGGATTGGGCGTTGGTTCGGTAGTTCAATTAATAAGAAGTGGCGATGTTATACCAAAAGTTCATAAAATGATTCATAAAGCGGAACCGAAATTACCGTTGGAGTACAATTATGTTTGGACGAAAGGAAATGTAGACATTAAGTTGTCTGGCGAAGACTTAAACAAGAACGATGTTGTTAAAATGAAGATTATAGAGGAATTCTTTAAAAAGTTAGAAGTAGTCGGTTTAGGATATAAAAATGTGGTAAAACTGTACGAAGCAGGTTACAATAGTATTGAGAAAATGGTGAAAATGAAGGCAGAAGATGTTGCTAATTTACCGGGTATGGGTAAAAAGTCAGCGGAGAAAATTGTGGGAAGTATTCGTGAGCGCTTGAAATTGGTTGAGTTGCATGTTATGATGGCGGCGAGCCCGTGCTTTGGAAGAGGAATTGGGTCTAGGAGAATAAAGGAATTATTAATGAATTATCCGTTTGTTTTGAGTAGCAAAGAAAGTGATGAAACAAAGGTGAAAAAGATTAGCCAATTGAAGGGGTTTAATGTAACGACCGCAAAACACATTGTTCCTTATATTAAAGACTTTAAGGAATTTGCGAATAAATTGGGTATTCTTTATAAAGTGTATGATTTACATTTGTTTAATAACAAACAAACAAAATCTAGTCACCCTTTATCGTCTAAAAAACTAGTTGTTACTGGAAAAAGAAACAAGGCGTTGATGAAACGCCTTAAAGAATTAGGCATTTCGTTGAGTTCATCGGTAAGCAGTCAAACAGATTATGTGATTGTAAGTTCGTTGAATGAAGAAACAGGGAAGGTAGTCGCTGCCAAAAAACTAGGCGTAACTATAATAACAGTAGACGATTTCACAAAGAAGTATTTGTAAATAGATAGGTATTAGGTAATACAAAATACATGATATTAAATATAATATTATGTATTTTTGTTTGTTATATATAAGTATTTTTCGATTTAACATTCATTTGATACGGAAAACTATGTTTCAACTCGCTGTCTATATCATCAATTTTGCCATATAAGAAATAAGAAAGGTATGAACTATGGGACACAATTGCAATATTTTTTTCTTTTCTTGATAGTATAAATTCCTTCATTTTTTCCACTCGTTTTTTCAATTGGTTTGTACTTTCTACGTTGGTGTCGTGCCATAAACTATCTTTTTCCGAAATAGCTTTAAAATTTACAGCAGGATGGTGAGACAATACTAGTTCACGCTTGTCCTTTCTATGATTAATGTTCTCATAAGAAGCAGGGAATTCTTTTAATTCATCGTACGCAAGAATTTTAACATTACTATTTTTAAAAATATTTTTGGCAGTTTGTATGGTTCTAGTAAGAGGAGATACTAAAACGAGTTCTATATAGCCTTTATGTATCCAATTCTCTCCTAGTGTCAAGGACTCTTCTTGTCCTTTCTCCGTTAGATTACTATCTCGAATCATCATGTACGCTTTCTCTCCCACTTCGTGAAACAAAACATTATGTTCGGCGGTTCCGTGTCGAATACAATATACATTTTTCATTTATATAAACTATAAAAAATATATCTTTAATAGATATTTGTGGTAATTAAAACATATAATTATTCTTCTGTTGTTTCGTATTTTTGCAATAAACTTTCTGAATTAATCAACGTTTTTTTATGAATATATGATTTGATTTTGGTTTTTATATCTATGCTTTGATTGTTTGTTCCATAAATAATTGAATTGTTTAAAAGGCGAATATTATCAGGAAGTGTAACATTTAACGCTATTTGAATTAATTTTTGTTGAAGTCTACAGTACAATTGAAACGCGTGTGCTTTGGTAAACTCGACCCATTTTTGTGTTTTATCAATATAAATATACGTTATACTAGAGGTTGTAAAGGAATATATCATTTCTTTATAAGGGTCTATCATTTCGTCTACCAAATCGCAATATCCTTTTAAATAACCATATTTGGTAACGTAATCATAATGGTCTCGATGCAATACAATATTATTTAAGCACGATTTGAATGTGTGTGGGGGATTAACATTATCCAGAAGCCAATCCAGTTTATTTCTAATAATTTTATTTCTGGATTCCAATCGTTTCTCCATCGTTTTCATCCGCTCCGATTGAACGTATAAAATATCCAATACCCGGTCTAACTTTCTATTCAACGATAAAATACATACTTCTTCTTTATCTGTCTGTATAGTTGGTCGTCGTTTTTTCGTTAATTGGTGTTTGGTTTTACACACAGAATAATGACGTTCAAATAACGAGTGTCTTACATATTTTTTTCCACAAAACCCACAATTGAATTTAAGTTTCACTTTTGGGGCGTATTTTTGTTTTATCTGCTGGTCCAAAGCATCGGACACATTTGATTTCATATATTAATAACAATTAAATGGCTATATTGTAAATTCAATTTTATGAACTATTATAATAAAATATCAGTAATATTTATATGCCGATAAATAGTTGTAATGGTTCAATAGCAAATATACCTGATCCTCGTTTAAATAAACCACAAAACAAGTTGAATTCGTCAATGCATACTCAACATAAAAAGATTTTAAATGTAATACGAGCAAACGATGGAGAAGACCAAACGCAAAAAACAAATGTCAATTGCCCCAATAACAAACAAATAACAAATGTTGGGGGTCCAGGCGACCGTGTTAAATCGGTCCCTATTGTTTGCTGTGTTGGTAGCAAACAAAAAAATAGATTAGTAAACAAGCGTTCTGGTGTGGATGTAAAGCATAACAGTTACGAACGTTATTTAGCAAGGAAAAAGGGTTATGTTTTCCAACAGCAGTCGTGCTGATAAATAAAATTATAATTGTATATGTATATAATAAATGGCAGATAAGCATAAATTACATAATATTAACAATAAGTTTGCCGATTCTTTGAAGAAACTAAGGGAGAGAAAATCGAAGTTAGAGATGGAAATAGCAGAACATACAAGAGAAAAGGACCAACTGGTGGGATCATTAAAGGATCTTAAAAGTAAGTTACAAGTTGTGATCGAACTTTTGGTATCAAAAACTAAAAATTTAAATGAGACAAACAAGGCTATTGCTAATTCAGAGAAAATTTACAATAATATATTGAATGCGTCGGAAAATTTATTGAAGATGATAATGAAGGAAGAAGACAAGGATATCGTCAAAAATTAATTAATAAAAATTTAATTAATTAATAAAAATTTAATTAAAATAAAAATTTTAATTAAATATAAGGAATAAATAATTTAGAATTTAATATTTATTGTATATAATGAATGATTCTCTGTGGTATTTATTAATAGGAGGTACGTCTAGTATTATTTCTAGAACAACAACTTCCCCATTGGAATTATATCGTCTACAAAAACAGAATAGTTTTATGCCAGGAAGTAGTTTACGTCATATAATGAAACATGAAGGGGTATTAGGATTTTGGAAAGGCAACGGTGTAAATTGCATGCGTGTATTTCCGCAATACGCAATAAATTATAGCATTTATCGCAACGTATTAAAGCATATGTCATTTGAGAATAAATTTCATAATATTTTTGCCTCTAGTTTTTTAGCAGGTTCTCTGTCTATGTTGTGTATCTATCCGTTGGAAACAAGTAGGACTTTTTTGTCTTTACAATCCAATAAAACACAATATAAGAATTTTACAGATATTATTAAAAAGGTTCCATTTAAAAAATTGTACGGTGGTTCTATGATGAGTGTCATGGGGTTTGCTCCGTGGAACGCTATCAGTTTAACCAGTTTTAACTACTACAAAGACTTTCTACATAAAAATTATGATATTAAAAATCCAAATGTAGCCAAATTATTTTGTGGGGGTTTTGCGGGTATGACTGCTATATCCATTACATACCCAACTGATTTAATACGCCGACGTTTGCAATTACAACATTTTGGTTCTGAAAATGTACCCAAGTACAATGGGATAATACACTGTGCTATTAAGATTCTTCGTTCAGAAGGATTGGTTGGATTGTATAGAGGATTGCCCGCTGCTTATATAAAAACATTCCCTACATTGGCAGTCCAGTTGTATATGATGGATACGTTGGGAGAACTTCATAAAAAATATTCATAAAGATTTATAATTATATAATCTTATATATAATGTCAAGTGTACTTAATAAAAACAGAAGATTGGATAATTATTTACCGGTATTTTTATATTCACACGCTTCATTTGCCGAATGGGATGAAAAGTGTAAGACAGCACAACCAAAGGTAAGTGGTGAAATAGATATAGAAGATAAATATACTAGTATGACTTCTTTGGATGATTATTTTTTCAAGGTAGATAAAAATATGATTGTTGTAGACCCAATACCTCACGGATTACTATGTTTATCTGGAATAGAAATCGATACGTTGTTCCCTCTTTTTATAACTAAAAAGGGAAATGCGTCTTTTGTAAAAAGTAAACCAAAGCAATTTTATGCAAAAATAAATGAAATGGGGAAAGAAATGGATATAAAAGGTTTTATGAAAAAACAAATTAATATATTTCGTCAATTGTATCAAAATACAAAGGTGTACTATCCAGATGATACAATAAATAATTTACGAATAGCATTTGATACAAATGATGGCGTTCCGTGGAATATTAGAATACCGCATGGGACAGGAGATAGACGAATCGAAGACCATTTTAAAGTTATACAGGGTAAGTGGAGTCGCCAATACAATACTACAAGAGGCGACCAGTGTATTTATTTAAACGAAGTCTTTAAAAAAATAAGGTCTGAAATTACCAAATTATATGGTAAAAATAAGAAAATAATGATTTATCTAGTATCGTGTAGAAAACAACCTGAGTATGAATATATTTTTGGGGATGAACCTTCTTTTTTAAATAAATTTTTAGATAAACAAAACGGAGTTTTACAGAAAGGTATCGAGAACACAAATAAATTAAGACCGGGTACGATTACATTACGACAAACTAGAACTCAACTTAAAAATGAAAGTGCTTTTAGTAAAGACGATGACAATCCAAATAATATCAATCGGTTGGAAAAATTAACATTCAAGGCAGTTAAAACGCGTAAACGCAAACGAAACCGGAAAGCATTAAAAAGTAAGAAAAAAACCAGAAAAAATAGCAGTATAAGTCGTAGTAAGAGTAAGAGTCGTAGTAGGAGTAAGAGTAGAAGTAAAAGCATGAGTCGTAGTAGGAGTAAAAGTATGAGTCGTAGTAGGAGTAAAAGCATGAGTCGTAGTAGAAGTAAAGGAGTTGCGGTTTAAATCATAATGTAAGCACATCACGTTATTTTCCCTTAATAAATTATATTATTTATTATATAATGAACCAAGTATCACTATATAATAAGGAAATGTATGGAGAGGTTACCACTCCATATGTATTAATCGATGAATTATTTGATATGTTGGACGATGAAGTATATAATAATACAAGTATGAAATGGTTGGATCCTTGTGCTGGTTCCGGTGTATTTTTTGAGAGATTATTTTCTACTAGAATAATATCTCTCCCTTTTCCAAATAATAAAAACTTTTGGGTATCTGAAATAAATGGTACACACATTGAATTACTTAGACATAAATTTGGTGATACGGTGTGTGTTAATCATGTTAATTTTTTAGAGTTCGACCAATCCAATTTCGATATTATAGTAGCAAATCCTCCATTTCAAGTCAATGGTAGTATAAAAGTTCCTACCAAAAAAGGTGAGAAAAAGAAGGATGGGAGAGAAATGTGGAGTAAATTTGTAAAACATTCTATGGAACTATTAAAACCCGGTGGTATTTTGTTGTGTATCACACCAGTAATATGGTTGAAACGCGACCATAATATGCATGATTTCATAATGCAATACACCATTAAACAGATGAAGTGTTATTCTGCTGGAGAGGCAAATAAATTATTTAAAGGGAATTGTCAAAGTCCTGTAGTATTGTTTAAATTAATAAAAGAACACCCACAAAACGATATACAAACTGTTAAAATGGGAGAGATATTGTATTCATTTCATATAAATGAGTCCATTCCTATGAAACACTATAAAAATATAAGTAAGATGCGAGAGTATGTAAAAAAAGTAGGTGGCTTACGTGTTATAAAGACAAGTATGCGACCAGGCAGACCAAAGAATTTATACGTAAACAAGGAAAAAAAGGGTGAATTTGTGTATAAAAACATTAAAACATGTGTTACAACGAAGACCGAAACGAATAATATCTCTCCCCTTTTGGTAATTGAATATTCAAATATCCCTTGTGTTTTTTATAACGTACAAAAGTTAGTATTGGCTCATAAGATGAATGGATATTGTTATTTTGATAAAAAAGGAGAGTATGGTATATCAAATCGAGACAATTATGTGCTGGTGGATTACACCGAAAAAGAGATGGAAATACTCAATACATTTTTAAACCTAGACTGTATAATTCAATTGTTTGATGCAACGAGGTATCGCATGAGATATTTGGAACGATATATATTTGACTTTATTCCAAACATAACACTGCTCCCTGATTTTCCTGAAGAAATAACGGAGAAAAGTGTTAAATCGTATTTTAAATTTACAGTTTTATAATAAACAATATTTTACATACAAATAATTATATATCAAGAGATACGAGTGATGTATTTCATGTATTATTCGTTCAAGGTACGTTGAGTGTATGTTTAAACAAGGTGAAGTATCTGGATTATAAAAATAGTTTAACAATGTTACGATAATTTAAACTTCCTCGTACAACACATCCAACATATTGGTTTCATTCATACTTATGTAAGATTGCGATGGTTTGTATTTCGATTTTTTCATCTTCTCGTATACAGAGACGTCCATTTTTCTGGTTGGAAAATTAATTTCAGGGAGAGAAATTACTCTATTTTCATGTAAATTTATCCGTGTTGATTCAATTAATTGTTCTGCTTCTTGAGTGATATTTATATGTTCTTTTTTCAAATAATCGAAATGTTCGTCTATGAGAGTTTTGATAAATAAATAACAATGACATAAATAGTATGAACCAACCGTCCCCATGCAAACTAATTCAATAGACATTTATATAATATTACAATTAAATAATAAATTACTTGTAATATTGTTTGTAATATTGTTTTGCGTAACAAGGTTAAATTAAAATATATTTAATTATTTTCATATAAAATTATCGACGATATTAATGTATACAAAAATGAGAACTAGAAAACTATCAGATGACGGTATCAGTTTGTTTAATATAGCACTAAACAAACGCGTTGAAGCGAAATGTATAGAAGGAAGTATTAAATGTTATGGAAAAATAAAACAATTATTATTAAATATGTGGACGACGGATTACGATATAGAATTAAATATGACAAAAAAGAATATGCGGAAATCGTCCAAATCGTTGTATCATTATTTAAAAAATGAGAACGATGTTATTCCTGGTTTAATCGATAATGCTATTATAAATATAATTATGCTTATTTTAACCAAAGACAAGGAATTATGTACTTATCAGCAAATAAGAATGAATTATGGATTTTATTGTAATTTGGCATTGAAAGCCCAAGATGAAAAAGATCATCATACTGCTATACTATTAATGTGTGCTTTACAGCATTACTGCTTTGATATTCTAAAAGTAAAACAAAAATACGCTGAAAAATTACATACATTATCCAAATCATACGGGTCACCATTGACGTGTTATTCCAAACACATGAAGGAATTTTTAAAAGTAAATGATTACGACTACCTACCTTCTGTAATGATTATGCAAATGCAGATGAAAAAAACACAAGAACAAACGAAGGGATTAAAATTTGTAAAACGCAATTCCAAAACCTTGGAAATGTTAAGGCAGAATTTAACGGAAAAAATATACGACTACTACAATCACTACAAAACAAACAACGATATTATTGATATTTATAATTTAAATCCTCTACAACAATTTGATTTATTATTGAATTCGAAGGGAGAAAAAATCACTACCAAATTATTTGATTTGGTAGGTAATATTAAAGTAAAAAAACGTTATGAAAATTGAAAAATTGAAATAAATAAATAGTAAGCATTAAATATCAAAAAACCATACAATGAAACAAATAGGTGTCGCTAGATTCACAGACGAAACATATAAGGAAAATCTAGCATGGAAAGAAAAAAAACAATACACGGGTAGTGTATATGGGTTTGACCGCGAAATTTCAACCAAAAATTTCGATTATATGGGAGAAATCTATACCATAGATATACGATGTAGTAAAAACACAAAGAAATCGCCTCCCCATATTTATGGAATAGGTAAAATAAGGTGTATCACGAAGCGTGAATGGCGTTCGAGAATTTACTCAAATCATGAGTATAACCGTTTTGTGTATAAAGGCGATACATATAAATCACGCGACGAATTGGTGAAAATGAATAAAGAAAACAATGAAATCATCGAAACCTTAGAGAAGTTATTGTGTGTCGGAGCGAGGCATTTTAAAAGAGGAGACGGGTTAAGTAAACTAACGTATGACAGGATTATGTCTCATGATCATGAAGCAAAACCAATACCACAACGTTGCTCTAAATGTGGATTACTAAGAAGAGGTCATGTTTGTAAAAAAAAAAATTCAAAAATTAGAATAAAATTTATAAAACGATGTAAAATATGTCATGACCCATTAAGACAAAATGGTGGTTTGGCGCATATATGTCTAGGAAAACCAAAAAATAAGGAATTATTAAAAAAAGTGTTAAAATTATTGGATAGATACGATGGTAAGATATAAATCTTATAATAAAAATATAACCAAATTAGTTATTAAATAAATATGTTACTATTTATATAATAAAAGATGAGTAGTGATAATACAGATTTCGATGTAGATAATTACAGTACAGAAGACCTAATCCACATTTTAAACCTACAGCATAAGGTACCATTAACAAAAGCACAAATAATTGAAGCCATCGAAAACATTACCGAAGAATTTGAAGGACAAGATAAATATATTAAATTTTTTTTAAACGTTCAAAGTAAATTATTAAAGGATAAAGATATTTTTTCACGCGCGGATGCTGAAGATCAGGCGATAGACGATGTAAACAATATTTCTGAAATGCATAAATTAATCAAACAGGTCGCCCCTGATACGGTGATGCAAATCCCCGGACAATTAAACGGTTCAAATAGTAACAATCTAAAAACTACTAATAAGACAATTGTTTTTGATAGTCAATTCAGACCGATGTTAAGTTCATTGGCGGTAGCATGTCCGGGTGATATATCACAAAATGAATTTAACAGATTAACGCATGACCCTTCAGATTATACTGTAAATTTATCACGACCGATTACAAATGTTGTTAAAATTAAATTAACGAGTGTAAATATACCAAAACAGTGGTATGTATTTAGTGGGGATTATGGAACAAACTACGTGGATATATCATTCAATGGAGCGCATCATAACTTATCTATTGAAGAGGGAAATTATAACAGCACGACATTGATTAGTGCTTTAAATACAGCAGCATCTAGTCTAAATATTGTTTTTTCACACACACCACCCAATAATAAGGTTAAAATTACAAATAATACGGGACATACGTTGGAACTAAATTGGTATTATCCTATAAGTGGTGGTTCTTGTGGATATGCACACGGTCAAAAAATGGATTATAATTTGGGGTGGCTAATGGGGTTTAGAGGCAAAAATACAACAATACCTATCGGCGGTTCTATTGCGGGGACTGGTACATTAAATACGAAAGGGTTTGATTATATATTTATTTCATTAGATGATTTTGTGAATAATAAACCAAATCAGGATTTGATAACAAACGAAGATGCCAATACAGAAAATTTTAAATTACCGTCGTATTACAACGTTCATTCAATGGACAATGATTGTGATCCAGGAACGTATCCCGCAAATTGTTTGCCTGAAGTGTCTACGTGCGGAGTTGTGCCTCAAAATCCAGACGATAAAAATAAATTAACAAAAAAGCAACAATTTACGGTGGATCAATTAAAAGAAGCTAGGAAGAATGGGGAAGTCGATAGATATGGAGCACCAAGTGTGTCAGAATTATTAGCAAAAATATCGTTTAAGGAGAATGATACCGAAATAATATTAGACGGTCCATCCGCATTAGAGTATGTAGGTGAACGTGAATATTTTGGACCAGTTACCTTAAGGAAATTCAGAATAAGATTACTTTCAAAATTCGGCCATATTATAAATAATATAAATAATGATTGGTCTTTTACAATTCAGGCAACCGTGAATTATTAAACAATATCACAACAGGAATACCTATATTGTGTTGGATGATTTAAATCAATAGAACATTTTTTTATTCCTCTTACTTTTCTACCGATATCCTTTGTGTTATTGTAAATATAAGTGGTGAATTTTCGAAAACATTCATTAACATTGCATCCAGATTTCGCACTCGTTCCGTAAAACAACATATTGTTATCATCGCAGTAATCATGAATCAAATCAAAATTAGCTTTATCGTGGAAATTATCAATTTTATTAAGAAGAACCATAAAAAATACATCGGGGTCTGTATTGATTTGTTTTTTGTAATATTCGTTTCTCCAATATTTAATATTGTCTAACTGTTCTTCTGTATAATCATCAATAACAATGACAACACCGATTGCATTTTTATAGTATGTATTGATAATAGACCGGAACGCTTCTTGTCCGGCGGTGTCCCATATTTGAATACGAATCATTTTATTTTCTACAAAAACAGATTTACAAGAAAAGTCTACTCCAATAGTGGTGTTGTAATTGTCACCGTAATCGTTGTATACATATTGTCGAACGAGCGATGTTTTACCAACGCCCGCTTCACCTATTACTACATATTTATAAATATAATCGCATTCCATATTTGTTGTTTTTTTAGCCATATAAATTAGCATAACATTAAACTTTTAAATTTCTTAAAGTAATTTATAAATATATTAAAAATAGGTAACGTTAATTATATAATGGAAATTATGAGTTCAAATATAAAAGAAAAAGCAGATATGATATTGGAACCTTTACAGGTTATGATAGAGTTAAGTATGCTTTCTTATTGTGAAATAGGAACCAAATTAAGCGTTGATGAAAATTTATTGACACTACACAAACCGTCCTATATTCAAGGTATAGTTAGGTGGTGGAAAAATGACAAAAAGCAGGATATACATTATTTGTTTCATGCAATACGCCGATACTATATATGGTATAAAACGCAAGACCACAAGATATTTAACTTTATATTGGAGAGGGCGATTATAGGATTAAATAGATTGATAGAAACGTATAAAAAGTGTGATGAACGTTCTATATTACAGACGTTATCGTTGTATAAAAATGTGTTGGATTTGGACAATTCAGAATTGTTTAAAGACAAATCAGAAGACGCTGTAAATATGGATAAGGTATTTAAAAATATCATCGACATATACGATGATAAAATGATAAGGGTTGTGTACAATATGATGCTATTGATGGAAGAAAACAAAAACTCCCAACAAGTGGTTGATTCGTATTTGGTAGCACTACAGTATTTTATGGTACCTATCAATGAAAAAATAAGAAGTTGGATACAAGAAAACCTGGTAATGTAAAATGAATCATATACTCCACACGATAAATATAATATCAAATATATTATATTTATGAAAAAAAGTCTCCAAAAAAAGTCTCCAAAAAAAGTCTCCAAAAAAAGTCTCCAAAAAAAGGCACCATTAGAACAGATCGAAATTTTCCTAAGGGTGCCTTTTTTTGGAGACTTTTTTTCAAGATGTTGTTTTATTTGTAGAAAAAGTGGTAAAAAAAACATCAAAAAACGTCATTTTTACACATTTGAATGTATTTACAATTGAGACGACGGTATGGTCTGATAATTACAAGTGATAGGAATGTATGGTTTGGTAAAACACGATAAATATCGAAAAAAAGTCTCCAAAAAAAGTCTCCAAAAAAAGTCTCCAAAAAAAGTCTCCAAAAAAAGGCTCCCTTAGAACACTTTTTTTACTAAAAGTTTTTTGAGATTTGAGTTTTGCACATCCCAAAAATTGTCCATTTTGCAATATTGAAAAAAGTTTTGTAAAAAAAAACGTTCTAATGGTGCCTTTTTTTGGAGACTTTTTTTCTTTTTGTGACGATAGATTTTTGAGGGGTTGGAAATCGTCAGACCATTAATGCTTTGTTGTCCGAATATTCCAATTTTGGAGTTTTTTTTCATTTTTTTCTACATATTTCGTCCAAAATATTGAAAAAAAGGCACTATAAAGACATTTTTTTGCAAAAAAACATAGAGATATTTTCTATTTTTATATAAATGAAGGGTAAAAAAAAGCAAAAGTACTCTAAAACTACTCTAAAAAACGCAAAAAATCAGAAACAATTTTATTGCGCATGTTGTGACTATTTATCGTCTAACAACTCTAACTACAACAAACATCTTCGCACCACAAAACATTTAGAAAAAAAACACAAAAGTACTAAAACGAGCAAATCCATGGTCTCATCGAATTTACCTTTTTTTTGTAGCATTTGTGACTATACTACGTCACGTAGGTCTAACTGGTCCCGTCATATATGCAGTAAGAAACATTTGAAAAACGAGCAGAAAACGAGCAGCGCAGACGAGGCCTTACCAACAATTGAAGACTTTAATAACCTTTTAGACGAGTTGGAGACGTTAAAATCTGAAAAGGCCTCTCAAAAACCGTCAATTTCGCAAAAAAACACGGAAATTAGCGAAAAAAACGACGAAACAGATAAAAATAATTTTGATATGAAAATGTTACAATCTCAAATAAATAAAATAATAGAAAATCAAAATGTTATAAAAGAAGAAGCAAAACGTAGCGGAACAACGATAAACAATTACAACAATATATCGATAACGCTCTTCTTAGACAATTACTGTAATAATGCTAAGAGCGTACAGGAGTTTTTAAAGAACGTTAGTTTCGAATTAAAAGACCTAATCAGTAACAATTTATTGATAGAAGATTATTTATCGAAAAAGTTAATTAAGAATTTACAAGACCTCCCAATCACAGAACGTCCAATACATTGTACGGACAATAAAAGAAAAAATTTCATGGTAAAGGATGAAACAAGTGGATGGGTAAAAGACAGTGGAATAGATTCAAGTGGGTCGTTGTACGATAAGGTGAATCAATTGCATAATCAAGCATATATAGATTTTTTCAATGAATACGATAAAGCAAACCCATTACCACACGATACAGAAAAGGAGCAATTTAAATGTAAAATATCGGGTGATATATTAGCAAATAAGGACAAGAATAATAAAAACGCAATAACGGATATAGCAAATACTGTATTGATTAAGGATGTAGTGATAGATTCCGATCAAAATTATAAAATAAATAATTGATATAGAAGACGAACTTATTATGAGTATTGTGTAATTTCAACAATTCTTCCAATTCTATCTCCAATATCAATCTCTTCGTTTGTTATTAAAACCATACCATACCCACAATTGAAAATACCCAACATGTCTTTTCGAGACAACTTACTTTCTTTCATAATCCATTTAAAAATATCTGGAAATTCCCAATCAAACAATTCAATAGAAAGATTTTCTGGCAATATTCTGTTAATATTATCATAAAATCCTCCACCAGTAATGTGAGCCACTCCTAATATTTGCTTTTTATATCGAGAATACAATTCTAATAATTCATAGTAAATACGTGTTGGTGTTAAAAGCGAATCGATAGTAGGTATATCAATACTATTTTCCCATAATTTTTTCACTAATGTGTAACCGTTTGAATGAATGCCAGATGATTTCAATCCATAGACATAACAATGTTTGTTTATCAAATGTTTTTTTGGTAAATTTAACACTTTTTCCCCCACAGCAAATCCGGCCAAATCCAATTTATCCTTTAAATAAATCCCCTTCATTTCTGCTGTTTCACCACCAATTAACTTACAATCGCACATATTACATCCATCAACAATACCCTTTATAATAGTATTGCATTTTTCCTTATCCATTGTATCAATAGCAATATAATCCATAAAGAATAAAGGACGACATCCTCCAGCAATTAGGTCATTTACATTCATAGCAACAAGGTCGATTCCTATTTGGTGTAAGTATCCATATTCATTTGCCAAATCTAATTTTGTACCACAACCATCCGCACTTGCTCCTAATTCAATTCCCTTATGAGAATATATAGAACAAAAATCATTTTTAACAATACCATTTTTTTTTAGGTCTTCTACCAAACCATTTGCCTCATCAATATTAATATCATAATCTGTTTTTTCATTTTTATAATTAATTACAAAATCATAGATACATTCTTTTTCCAAATTTTGCACTTGTTGTTTTATAGAACGAGCGTTCGACTTCTGTAATAAACGTTGTTTTTGTATTAAAAACCTCCCTTCATCGATCGTTTCAGTAACTTCGTGTAAAGTACATCCAATGAATTTATCATTATTTTTTAATGATAATGGATGTATTTGCGTTCCAGTCATTCCCTTGTATTTTGGTAATAAACTAGGATGAATATTTATTGTGTAATATTCTTTAAATAAAGATTCAGGAACAATCATCATAAATCCGGATAATATAACCATATCAATGTCAAACAATCGCAATATATTAATTATTTTTTTGTAGTAGTCTGATTTTGATGTTTTTTTGTAGTAATTATCACCTAAGTAAATACACGGTATACCATTATCATATGCTTTATTCGACAGTATTGGACTATTATTATTGGTTACAAATACTTTTATTGTTTGTTTTGTAGAGGGATCCTCGAGTAATTTGTTGATGCTAGTGGCGTTGCCCGATGCTAAAACAGCGATGGATAGATTTTTGTTTTTATTGATAGGCTTTTGAGAGTCAGGAGTGTAATTTGAACCTATATCTCGTCTATAATACACACCGTCGTATGTTATTTTAGGTGCGTTATTGTATATATTTCTTAAAGAAGTTTGTAATGAATTGGATGTAGAAACCATAGTTAACACGCGTCCTCCTTTTGTATGATTGTATCCATCTATCATTTGTGTACCTCCTTCGTATATTTTTACTGTATTATCCAACGATTCTTCATTTATTCTGATGTATTCAGATAATTTTGAATGAGGATAATCTACGTGAGATAGAACAACCGCTGCCGAATGTTTTGATTTCCATTTAATGTTTATATATTTATTATTTATACAGCCCTCTATAATTTCCAACAAATTTGTATCCAACAAATTCAGTATTACCTGTGCTTCAGGGTCTCCAAATCTACAATTAAATTCTAAAAATTGTATTCCATTCTTTGTTTTCATAATACCGGCATACAAAACACCTTTGTAATTAAGATGTTTTACTACTTTATTTATATGTTGACTGACTTCCAATAATTCATTTTCATTAAGTATGTTTACAGGACAAATAGCACCCATTCCTCCAGTATTTGGTCCTTTATCATCATCGTATATTCTCTTATAATCTTGTGCTTGAGGCATTAAATGTGCTTGAGTTCCATCGCAAAATGCAAGGACAGACACTTCTGGACCCTCTAATCTTTCTTCTATAAGAATTCCTTCCCAATTATTTTTATTATTTTCATACAAATTATAAAAAGACTTAAATGCGTCGTCATTTGATTCAGGCAAATACACTCCTTTTCCCTTTGCCAGTCCAGAATATTTCATCACTATTGGTTTTAGTACCAAGGACGAGAAAGATCTGCTTAATAAATATGTTAAAAAATCATCTTTTTTTTTGTAAAATGAAAACTCGGCAGTTGGGATATTCAATTCCTTCATTAGTGATTTTGAAAAAATTTTTGAACCTTCTATCTTTGCCTGGAGTTTTGTAGGTCCAAATACTTCAACTTTTGGAAGTTCTATTTGCAAATAATCAACAATCCCATTACACAAATATACTTCTGTAGATGGTATTACAAGGTCTATATTGTAACTAATACAAAACTGTTTAATACTACTGAAATCTTCTGTATCTATTCGATGTACGACATTTGGTTTTAGATATTCTTTTATGGCATTTTCTCTTGCGCCAAACCCTAATATTAATATATTTTTCATTATAAATAATAATTATATACTTTTAAGTTTATCCGATATCTAAATATAGAGTGTTTAATTGTTTATTTTTAATTAAAAGTAAACAATTAATTATTAGTATAAATGAATGCATCACATATTTATTCTGGTAAAGTTAGGGACATATATAATATGCGAGATGGAACATTATTGATGAAGGCAACAGATAGGGTTAGTAGTTTCGATAAGCATATTGGAATTATTCCTGGTAAAGGAGAATTGTTGAATAAAATGAGTACTTTCTGGTTTAATAATACAAAACATATTATAAAAAACCATTTAATATCGAGTAAAAACAATGAATCGATTGTTGAAAAATGCAAGCCAATTCCACTAGAAATAGTGGTAAGAGCATATATAACAGGGTCTACAAATACTAGTTTATGGATGAATTACAAAAAAGGCGTCCGTGAATATTGTGGGATAAAAATTAGAGAAGGTTTACAAAAAAATGAAAAATTAGAATCTATAATAATAACTCCTACGACAAAAGATGTCGAAGATAAGCCTATTTCAAAAAAAGAAATAATAGAATCTAAAATAATAACAGAAGAAGAGTGTGATTTTATATACAAAAAAGCGTTGGAATTATTCAAATATGGAGAACAAATAGCAGACAAAGCCGGCTTTATATTAGTTGATACAAAATATGAGTTTGGTAAAAATAACAAGGGTGAAATTATATTAATTGATGAAATACATACTTGTGATAGTAGTCGTTTTTGGATAAAAGAAACCTACAAACACCGTCTGAATAAGGGATATGAACCAGAAAAGTTAGATAAAGATTGTGTTAGAGATTGGGTGAAAACACAATGTAATCCTTATACAGATTCGATTCCAAATATTCCACAAAAAATAATTGACAGAGCGTATAACAGTTACACTTATTTTTATGAAACCATAAGTAATGTAGATATAGATTAATTTGATATGCCAATCATTACTAGTATAGGAGTAGGATAAATAGACTTATCTCTTGTTGTGTTGTATAGACTAACATTACCACCAACAATAGGAATTTCATATATACGACAATTTTGTGTTAAATCAGCAACGGTATTTTCAAAATCAAAGAGACTATATTTTGGGTCACCGAAATTCAAACAATTTACCAAACACAACGGTTTTATTCCTGGAAATTTTTTGATAGTATCATGGCATTCATTAAACGTTTCTCCCCATGTTATTACCAATTGTTTGTTTAATTCATAAATATCCATAATGGAAAAATTATTTATATCAGGATATTCGCTGTTATTATTATGGTTGGATACAATGGTTCTGTTTCCAACGGTGGAATCGTAATATTCATAATTAACATCTTTGAGAAAATGGGGCATTTCTGTCACTGTTTTGTGTATAGAATTGGGTATATTTGTATAATCATTAACATCGTTGAATGATGTCATCTCTTTTGAATACAATAGTCTGGTTGTGATGCCAGATTTATTTATTATATTATATTTACCTGTTGAATTGGTAATCCCTATAACGGCGTATTCAAGATCCCATTTTTTAAATACATCTGCTACTGCTTCTAATTTATCTTTGGATACAGCACACAGCATACGTTCTTGTGATTCCGAAATTAAAATATTACATGGGTCCATTTCGTACTTTGTGGGAACTTTATCCAAGTATATTTCACATCCCATATTAGAATGTGTTTTTTCACGACCGCGTTTTATAATTTCTAGGGAAGCACATAGTAATCCACCGGCCCCCATATCTTGCATGCCTTCGATTAATTGTTTTTCACTTATTTCACAGCATGCTTCTAGTAGTAATTTTTCCAAAAATGGGTCGCTTTTTTGGACGTTTGATTTAAGTTTTTCAGTTACTATTTCATTTTCAAATGTATTGGACGCCATAGCAGCGCCATTAATTCCCTCGTTACCTGTTTTACTTCCTACATATACTAGAAAACTATTACATGTGGAAGCGTTTCCATATACAATATTTTTCTTTTCAACGATTCCCAAACAACAAACATTTACCAATGGATTTGTGTTGTAACTTTCGTGTGTTTTGCAATTTCCTCCAACATTTGGTACACCTACGCAATTGCCATAATACGATATACCTTCAATTGCTTTATCCAATAATTGCTTTCCTTTTTCGTTGTTGCCAAATCGTAGGAAATCCAGTATACCAATTGGTCTGGCTCCCATTGTGAAAATATCTCTTAATATACCACCTACTCCTGTAGCTGCCCCTTCAAATGGATCTATATAAGAGGGGTGATTATGACTTTCTATTCGTATTGCTATACAGTATTCTTTACCATTTTCATCACTACCAATCTCTACAATTCCAGCATTTTCACCAGGTCCTTGAACTACCCAACTTTCCTTTGTGTGTAGTAGTTTTAGATATTTACGAGTAGTTTTATATGAAATATGCTCGCTAAACATTAGTTCATTTATTGCTTTGTCGAACTTCATTTGGGAAAGCAAAAAGCAATGGTCTGGAAATAGCATTTTCATCAATATTTCTTTAAAATCTGTATTATTTCTTTCTGGATGAGGCATCATTCCCAATATACGTTTGTTTGTATCAAATATTCCTGCTGTTTTACCGTTGGAATAGGTTAAAAACCGAACTATATTATTTTGATGTTGGCCTATATAATTCCCATATGAATTCGCTATAAATAGTTCGGTAGAAGTATCGATATCATCATATTTAACATTACATTTTACCTTCTTACAGACGAAATGTTCGCATTTATTTAATGATAGTTTTCCAGGCAATAGATTTAGTTGTGTTAAGATTTGAAATCCATTACATATGCCTACAATTGGAATATTACGTCTTGTTGCCTCTTTTATAATAGTTGTCACCGGGCTTTTAATAGCCATTGTTCCTGGTGAAATGGTATAAGTATCTGTTGCTGTACCATATGAACGGTCTCCAAAAGCAAATCCACCAGGTAGTACCAAAAGATCAATATTATTTAAAGTCTGTATATCATTATTATTATGCCAAATATAAAAACATTTATTACCACCGAATTCAAAATACCGTTTGGTTTCTATATCACAATTAGAACCAGGATATCTAACAATCGCTACAGTTAACATTTATAATATAAATATTATAATTTATTTATATTATTATCAATAAATAATTAGCGTGACTTGAATATTGTGTTAAAAAAATAAAGGTAAGGAAAATATATATAATAATAATAGTTATCATAATATATATGGGAAATGTATTAAGTAAAATGAGGGTAAATATGAAAACAGCATTAAATAGAGTTAAAAAAAGATTGCATAGAGATACACGTGCAGAGCAAATATACGAAGAAATACACCAAGAGGATCCAACCGTTGAAATGTCACGTAGTACAATTGTGATATAGTATTAGCGACTTAACCATTTCAAAAGTATAATATCATCGTAAGCAATAAAAGCAATTAAAGAAAAGTAAACTATTCCAGTAAAGTACAGAGAAGTAAAATATGTTATGAAATAAAAAAGATGTATCGACCAATTGATGAAGCATGTTAATAAATATGTATACAACGCATTTTTTTTAATAACTGATTGTTGTTCTGTATTTAATAAAAAACGCATACCCAAACAATAATTAACGTCATAAGAATAGCACGAAAATATAGTATATACGGCTAATAGTTTCATTATTGACGTTGTATCAGACCATGTGATAGTAGTATTAACAATAGATAAAAAGGTAGTAATTGTATGGTGTATTTTCGTAGACTTTGATAACTGAATGTTTTTAAATAAAGCAACAGTATCACAACAAGCGTATAATGCTCCAATGAAATGTATATAATTGGATTGGTCGCCAATATTGAATATTAATAAGATGGTGAATGGGAATGTTGAGATGGATATGTATTTCAACACATAATGTTTGATGTAATTTTTAATAATATAATTTTGTCTTTTTTCTGAGTAAGGTTTAAAGTTAGGATATTTCCAATTTAATAATAATTTGACTATGGGATATGATATATAGTTACAAAAGCAACATAAAATAATATACCATAGTGGGTTCATTAATAAAAAAGTGTTACTATATTTAAATAATTTGTGTAAATGAATAAATATCTCTCCCCTTTATCATTTTAAAATTGATTTAAATCATTCGTTATTTGTAACCAGTAAACGTATATATATTATGAATTACATACTAATTGATGGAAGTTATTATTGCTTTTACCGATATTATGCAATACATGCGTGGTTTCGCAACGCGCACAAAGAAATAACGTTGGAAAATCCAATTGACAACGAATTGTTTGTAGAGAAATTTAAGAAAATGTTTATAAATAAACTAAAAGAAATGCCAAAGAAACTGAAACTATCCGATTGTAAGATTATCATAGGAAAAGATTGTTCTAGAAAAGACATTTGGAGAAACAAATATAGCAGTACGTACAAAGAAACAAGGGTATACGACGAAAGTTTTATGGGAGGACAATTCTTTAAAATGGCGTATGATTCATTATTTCGTGAGGCAGGTATTGAAGATAAAGATATCGTATATTTAAATCATTTGGAAGCAGATGATTGTTTGGCTTTGTTATCAAAACACCTTATTCATGAAAACAACAACAATAAAGTAACTATAATTACTGGCGATATGGATTATTTACAGTTGGCCCACCCTCAAATTAACTTAATTAATTTAAGGTTGAAGCCTTTGGCAACATCAAAAAACTCTACAGGCGATCCAAAGCAGGATTTGTTTATTAAAATAGTTACAGGTGACAAATCTGACAATATAAGTGGTGTATTTCCAAAATGTGGGAAAAAAACAGCGATAAAATATTGGAATGATAAGGAATTGTTTGAAAAAAAGTTAAATAGCAACGATGACTATATACTAAAATACGAAAACAATAGAAAAATCATTGATTTTAATTGTATACCTGATGAATTAGTGACAGAATTAAAAACAAAATACGATTATTTGTTTAAAATTGAATAAAAATATATATAAAATTACTTTTTATTAAAACAAACATTAACAAAATTAGAAAGAAATGGAATGTGCGGTATGCTATTGCGAGTTAAATGTTGAAAATATTGTAAATACAAAATGTAGTCATCAATTTTGTAACAATTGCTTTTGGAAATGGGCGAATGATAACAATACGTGTCCTATGTGTAGGGATAGTATAGTTACAATCAGTAGTTTAAAAAACGAAGAGGCGAGTTTAAGGGGAAGTATATTTGAATTAATGCAAGAGGAAACTAATTTATACGATAGGTTGGATTTTTACAAACACGAACACGATGAATTGGAACGAAATGTATTTTCGTTAAGAGATTTTCAAAGAGACCCAAGAAAACATATGAAAAAATATATGAAAAAAAGAAGGCAACATTTTAAAATAAAAAAAGAACAGGCAAAAGAACAGAAACTTAAGATTTTATTACAATTGGAGTCGTATAATACATTATACGATAATTACAAAGAGGTATTATCTCAAATCAAATTCGAAAAGAGTATTAATTTGGTGGATTCTGAATTGTCTTCTATAATTACTAGTGAATCGTTGTTAGAATCATTATTAATAATAGAAAATTCACAACTGAGAACCCCTAGTCCTAGAAATCCAGCACAATCACCCCCGCCGTTGTATAGAAATCGTTGGGGAGGTGAAATAGAATCAGACGAAGAACTATAAAAAAGTATTTAATTTATATTTTTATAATTCAATATTATTATTTTTATATTTCAATATTATTAGTAAATGATATTTCCGTATCGCTGTCGTAATCCATTGGGTTATGATGTGATATAGGACTTAATTCGAGATCGGCAATTGGAACATTTGGAACTCTTCTTAAGGTAGGAAGAGAATTTTGAATTTCATCGTCATGATTATTTAAATTGGCAAATATGGAAGGAGCAGATGATACACGTTGCATAGTTGAAAACGATGAATCATGAGAAGAGTCTATGAAATTTTGTGTAATATTTTCGCTAATGGCGCGAAACCCTTGTGTTAAGGGCGCTGAATCAAAATCTTCACTTAAATTCAAATCGACTTGAAGGGAATTATCTACTCCAAAGCCTAGATTATTTCCGGTTTTTATAGCATCGATGTTTGCTCCCATAAACATACAACATACTCCTTTTTCTTTTAATGCTTTGATTTTGTCACTAAGTATCAAAGAAGGTTTTTGTGATAAATTATCTTCCCCGTCGGTTAATAATACGAACCAGGACATAACGTCATCGTCGCCCAATTCATTTAATTTACTTTCTAGAATATCTACTTCTTCTATAGCACTATCAATTAATCGAGTACATCCGTATGTATGAAAATTAACATCCTTTGTATCCAAAGTTTCAATATCGCCAAATTTTTTATTATTATATTCTATTGGAAATATAACATTTCTTGTAACTGAAAATGTAGACAACCGAAAATATGCTTGTTTGGCTTGTTTGGCAGTTTGCTTTGTTTCATCTATAAATGAATGAAGTGATTTTAATAGAGTAGGCAATATATCATGCATAGACCCTGAACGGTCTACTAATACAGTTCCTATAATAGTCTTATTTTTAGTATCTGTACTCATTATGGTGTTGTTTATTATAATATATGTTATAATTTTAGTTTCAATTTTATAAAATTGTATAAATAAATTAAAGATAATATAATAAATGATATATTTATGGAAGAATTGATTAAATACCCTGAAGAAGACCACGAATATATTATAAATGGAGGTATAGTAATCTATAATTATCAAAAAAAATGCGGAAAGCGAGGAATAACAGTGGATGATTTGGAAAAAAAGGTGATAGAAAGTAAAATGTTAATGTTAGAAAAAGAAAAAAATGCCGATTTGGGAATAAAATTGATTGAATTGACCGAAACAAACGATGAAAATAAAAAAAAACTATATGAATTGGAAAAAGAACATTTAAATAAGGAATATGAAATAAAAAACATGTTGTATAAGGATTATAATGATAAAATAAGAAAAAGAGAGGAAGAAATAGTAAAAAAAGAAGAAGAAAAGTACAATTACCTTAAGAATGAATTGAATTTAGAGAGAGAAGCGCGTAAAAATGAGATAAAACGGATACAAGAATGGTTAAATACTGAAAAAAGCAATAACGAATATTTAAAAAAGCGATATGATATGGATTTAAATAAGGAATTAGAGAACCAAACAAAATGTTATAAAGAAGAGATAGACGAATTAAGGAAAAAAAACGAGGACTATTTTAACAAATATGAAAATAAGAATAAGGGAAAAATATTTGAAGAGGATTTTTTTAGAAAGGTGGAAGAATATAATGATAAAGAGGAAGGTAATAAATGGAATATTTCTCATGTTGGTAGTAAATACGGTGGAATGTGTGATATAATTTTTCAGCATAAGGATACATCGCAAACTATTTTAGTTGAATCTAAAAATAATTTGCAAAAAAATCCTGTTCCGACAAAAGACGTTGATAAATTTTACAGGGATGTGTTAAATGATACGAATAATGCTATAGGAGGTATAATTGTGTCTACTTCAAAAATACAAAAAAAACGTTCATATGAGAGAGAGGTAATTCAAAATAAAATATGTATTTTTCTCTCCCACTTTTCATTGGACAATATAGGTCAGTTGTTTTGTAATTTGGAATATATCTTAGGAGAAAACAAAATTAATAATGATGAATTAAATAAAGAACAACGAAATGAGTTATTGATAAAACAATTCGATTATTATGTAGAAGAGGGTAATTTCCATAAGACAAGATCAAAGAAAGCGTACGATAAATCTGAAGAAATAAGAGAAATTTACTTTAAATTAAACCAAGAAGACATAAAAATCCTAAAAAACAACGAAAAAAAGACAGAAAAGGTAAAAAATGTAAAAAAAAAGACAGAAAAGGTAAAAAAGGGAGAGAAAAAAGAAGAAAATACTATAATTGCTGTGAATTACGAACAATTAGAAGAAAATTGTAATATTGTAAAAAAAATTAAAAATGAAAAGCAAACAAAATTTTATTTAAAATATGAAAATAACGAAGGAGAAATAATATTACAATATTTTTCAGATAATTACAAAGTAGAGAAGAAAATGGAGAAAATGAAAAAAGATGGTAAAAATATTATAAAACACAGTGAAATTAAAAAAAGAAAGAAAAAAGAAGAAAATGAAACAATAATTAAAATAACTACACAAAATTAGAATTAAGCATATAATTTATTATACAAACGATATTAAATTATACAAACAAGATTATAAAAAATGAAGATAATTTCTCTCCCTTATATTATTAAAAAAGTTATATTTTTCTTGCATGTAGGATTTATATTTATAACACTTTTCGGATGGCATTTTTATAGACCGTTGGGTGTATTAATAGCAATAGTTGGAAGTTCATGGGATTTAAATAATAGTAGATGTTTATTATCACAGATGGAGGAGTATATATTTGAAGAACCTATAGTACCGGGAAGAATCACTTTATATTCTAGATTGATTATATGGATCGATATTGCATGGTTTATATTATCAACATAATTGAATGAGTTCATTTGTAAAACTACAGTGTTCATTCCAGTTCAAATTTTCACCAGACAAAGATAAGTCATTAGGTCTCATAATACTCCAATCTGTATTTTTATTTAAGAGACCACACTTGGTGTAAATAAAACCAACCAGGGCAGCACACCAAAATCTATCTGTTTTTTGTGGGTGCGGATCCTTTTGGAAAAAAGCCTCAATCCAATCTTTAATAACGATATCATATGGTTTATCGTAAACCACATCATGTACCATTTTCAAATTTTCATCAGAAAAATAATTTTTAGGACATTGAACTGATCTGTAAAAAATATGCCCTGTATTTCTATAAGATTCTATTAATTCAGATAATGGGGTAATTTGAACGCCTATTTTAAATTTATTATCTTGTGGGTCTGGCTTCTCTTCTTTGCTGGATTCCCAAACATATAAACCCTTTAGATGTGGATGTATAAAAGTGGGGTCTTTTAAAACAACTGCTGTATGTGTATAATTACTATGAGTTCCCCATTGAATTAATGAGGTAAAGGCGCCAAATATTCCTGTGCTTTTTCTGTCAACACACAATATTAAATCTCCAGTTTTTAACTTTGACAAATTATTTAAATGATTGCTTGTAAAATTATAATTCATATAATAATATATTAGATATATTTTTATATAAAAAATTGTAAATAATTATTAAGTTAATAGAGATAGTCTGTAATCTTTCTACACAAATCGGTGGATTGTAATTTAACCATAAGAGTAGTTGCGACAAATGCTTTTCGTTCGTAGTAAATATATTTAAAATAACGAATGTTTTTAAGCGCCACTTCGACCCGCGCGCAATCTCTGTGGGTAAAATCGTTGTCGCCTTGCATAGCCAAAAGAATGTCAGGTATTTCAGATGAAGTCCGTATTGATTTATTAAGCATTGATTTCCAAAGACAGTGAAAATCTTTATTACTATTCTCAATAATATTTTTATTTTTTCGTATATATCGATTTGTATATAGGTAGATCTGTCTCATTAACTTTATTCTTTCATATACGAGTTCTTTATGTATTTTTTCTTTTTCAGAGAGAACTTGCCATGTACGAAGTTTCTTTTCTAGAAAATGTTGTAATTTTAAGTATGTTTTATCTAAAGATAAAACTCTGAATTTTGTCATATTATATGTATTGATGATTTTAATGATAGAATATAATTAGTTGTAAATAGTTTTCAATTTTAAAAAAAAAATAATTATTAAAAAAAAATAATAATTATTAAAAAAAAAATAATAATTATTAAAAAAAAAATACAAGACCATAACAGCAGTACAAAAAATAAAAAATTATTTAAAAAAAAATGAAAAAAAATAAAAAAAATGAAAAAAACATAAAAAAATGAAAAAAAACATAAAAAAATGAAAAAAAACATAAAATATTTGTGACGGTATATGCTCTCAATAATAAAAATAATATAAAATAATTGTGACGATAAGCACTTTTTATTTTGTGACGAGTTATGCAGCCAAATATAAAAGTTTACAAACCAAAATGAGACCATAATGGACTTTTTATTTTGTGACGAGTTATGCAGCCAAAATATTTGAGAAATTTTAGAATGAGACCATAAAAAATCCAAAATTCTAGCAGAAAACTCTGTTAAATCCCTAAATAATTAAAAAATTGGTAAAAAATTTAATCTAAGCCCTTATAAAATTAAACAAAAAAACGACACAGCGCAAGCGCATCAAT
>Ga0209632_10000074_pt1 | contig 100260 bp, 94 predicted proteins | sample COG_10_FD_184754 | JGI IMG/M metagenome (GOLD analysis project Ga0209632, IMG submission 184754) | Pelagic Microbial community sample from North Sea - COGITO 998_met_10 (SPAdes) (version 2) | ecosystem: Environmental > Aquatic > Marine > Neritic zone/Coastal water | place: Helgoland, sampling...
TTAAAAGTAATGCCTGTTTGTTGTGATGGTAATAGTTCCAAACCTCCAATTAGTTCTTTGGGATTAGAGTCCCTTTGTGAAGTCGTACAAGAGTTTAATATTGCAAAGGAGACTATCAGTCTTAAAATATTTTTTACTTTAAATTTCATACTTTAAATTATTTATACAAATGAGATGTTAGTGTGGTCAGTAAATCGATTTGTTAATACCTCAAAAATATTATTTTCTAAAATAGAATCAAAATATAATAAGACAAAAGGGGTTGCTTAAAGTGATCGCGATCATAAATAGTAATTTACCAAAATTTAATTCCATTCATCATGCGACTCCACCCCTATTGAAGTCATAAAAAATGCCAACTACTCTTTTATAGAATTGTTGGCTTTTTATTTCTATCGTATAGGTCCCAATACTTTTTGGGAGCATTAAACGGCAAATGCGTACTGATAAAACCCGCGCTAAAAAAAAGGGGGCAGCGCTCTTTTTTAGTTTTCTAATATCTCGTATCACTTTCTCGGCTAATAACCCATCAATATAGGTAGTGTCTGAGACCACTCACTGCGCTTTCATAGGGCGGCCCTGTATCTGTGGCTTTGTGTAAGGACCTATTATTAGGGTCTTGGTAGTCTTTCCAAAGCGATTGCCAATAATCGGTGGGTGCTAAGCCAGTGTCATTTTCATCAAAAGCATAGGGGCGCCAAAGTTCATTCCAGTCGGTTTCTCTGTCGTCTAAATGGTGGTATATTTTTCCATTTGAAATAGTAGTGTACCCATTGTTTTTAAATAACTGTGGAAGTGTAACAGCCTCTGGCATTTCCTTTTCAACAAAAGTTTTATAATCTAAAAATCTATTTTTTGTAGGGAGCATTCCTGTGAGCATACTTGCCCGCGATGCGCCACAAACAGGCACATTACAATAGGCATTTTGGAAGGCCACCACTTTATTTGCCAACTCATCAATTGCAGGTGAATGTATTTGTGCGGCCCCAAAACTTGCTAACTCAGGACGTAAATCATCGGCATACAATAATAAAACGTTGGGTTTCTGAGGACTCTGCTTTGTGGCAGGTTCTTTACAGTTTATAAAAACTAATACGGAAATAATTAGCAGCTTTTTCATAACTCATGAATTCTATAGTTGTATAATTTAATGAAAAAATGTTTTGAAGCATACTGTGTTCAAGCCTATCAATTTATGATATGTTGGAATGAAGCGTTGTTAAATAGTGAAAGAATAGCCGTATTTTATCAGCGCCCTTTAAATGCACGATACTGTGGTCATAAAAAAAACCTCCCAATATTGGAAGGTTTTTTTATAATTAGATGAGTGAGCTTTTGCTTAGTTCGCTAATGGCTACTTTTTAATTAATTTTATGCTTCTAGTTCCTTCTTTAGTTGTGATTCTAGCGATATAAATACCTGTGGTGAGTCCTTGCGCAGAGATCACAACATTTGTACCGTTATTTTGCTGAAAGAGAACTCTTTTTCCCAACAAATCACAAACCTCAACGGAAGTGATTAAAGCATGAGCTGATTTAATATTCCAATCGGAATTTGAGGGATTTGGATAAATGCGAATTGTTGACAATATAGGCGCTTCCAAACCTGCTGTTTCAGATGTTAAAGCTGTAATATTATCTACATAAGTCGTGGTCTCTGCAGAGGCATTCCAGCCATTGCCATTCCATAAAGGAAAGAAAAGTATTCTTGCATAAATAAAGGCCCCGGCTGGAGTATTGTCTTTGGGATTTGAGAAATCAAACGTTAAGGTTTCCCACCCTGTCCCTCCGTGACTTGCGTCTGTGGCAGATTCATCAGCTAAGGCTCCCCCAACTGCATCCACGGCTTTTGCCAGCATATTAAATGCTGTGGTAGAATATACATCTGCTGTAACCACCTTATTTGAAGACATTAAATGGATGTAGTCATCCTGTAAAAAGACTTGAGCATTTTGCCATTGAGCCCCAGCTGCAGAGGTCACTATTTTTAAAACCTCACTACGAGTACCCCCAGTCTCTGGATCTGAAACAATATCTACTAAGCCTAAACCATTATCAGCAGCAATTGTAGGAGGAGCGCCCTCAAAATCTTCAATTATTACAGCCGAGGATGTAGGACATGCACTGCATGAACCTCCGCAGTCTACTCCTGTTTCATCAGTGTCTTGAACTCCATTCGCACAAGTATCTACTGCTGGCGCATCTGTTAATTTTTTGGCGTTAAACCGAATATTATCAATATAGATTGTACTGTTTTCTGCTCTATCAGCCAATCCTTGAGTCCAATCTACAAACACCACCATTTGACTAATATTAGTTAAATCTCCATTTGGATTTATTCCCGATAGGTCCCATGTTAAGGTTTGCCATTCATTTACAACTGTGTTTGCTGTATTTTGATTAGTGATTTCAAAAGAAGTGCCCTGACTTGCAGTCCCCATTTTAATACCTACTGTGCCAACATAGTTTTTGTGTACATCCATACTTAGGCTTAGGTTATTAGGCACTCCCATCTCTAGCTCCCAAGTGCCAAAGGCTTGTTCATTCCAAGCATTATTAACGCCGGCGTAAAACGCATTGTCTGGACCAACTACTACTTTTAAAACCTTAGAATCTACAGCGTTTGTTCCATCCAAATCCGGATTGTCAACAATCTCGGCAGCCGCTGGATCATTATCAAAAGTATACCAATAGGAAGCGACTCCAGAAGAGGTTCCTGTTTCAAAATCTAAAAGATACTCTTGTTGTTGAGAATATCCAATGGTAAAAAGTAACATAGCCATTACTAGGATTGTATTTTTCATGTCTTTAAAATTATAGTTAATCTTTTTGTAAAATTAAGAAGGCTATTGGCTATATAATAATTATGATACACAACAAAAAACATACAATGACAATTAAAATCAAAAAAATCTATTAAATTGACATATTAACAGATGTATAAATGTAAAATTCACAATCGAAAACGATATCGACAAACATCAAAATTAACCTATCACAAAGATTGTAGTGCTTATGTATAGGCATTTGACAGGTTTGTTGTGCTTCTTTAAAAATAAAAAAACACCTAAACTAAGTATTAAGACTTAATTTTATAAATTTACAAATCAACTTTAAAACAAATCGAATATGAGTAAATCCTATTATGACCCTTCTGATCTGAGAAAATTTGGAAATATTACAGAATGGAATGAAGAACTCGGTGGGAAGTTTTTTGATTATTATGGAAAAGTATTTGAGGAGGGCGCCTTGACAGCACGTGAAAAATCACTTATTGCCCTCGCTGTATCCCATGTCGTAAAATGTCCGTACTGCATAGATGCCTATACACAAGACGGCCTTAAGCGCGGCATTACTAAAGAAGAAATGATGGAAGCAGTGCATGCAGGGGCAGCGATTGAAAGCGGAGCTACTCTAGTTCACAGTGTGCAAATGATGAATAAGTACAAGAAATTATCCATGTAACCGATGCTGCTAAAATCCCTCAAAAAAAGAGAAAACGAACTTGCTAATTCCAAAAGGCAGTTAGAAATCCTTTCAAACGGAGTATTTGAAACTGGTGAACTCCCAACGTTTAGCGCTCAGCTAGCCTCTCTAAACCAGTTTCCCCTAAAACCAAAAACATTAGAAATCCTACAAATTAATGTGGGATACATGTGTAACCAGGTTTGCGCACACTGCCATGTAGATGCAGGACCCGACCGAAAGGAAATCATGACCCGTGAAACCATGCAACAATGTTTGGATGTCATAAAAAAAACAGGCGCACATACTCTAGACCTTACTGGCGGGGCTCCGGAAATGAATCCTGACTTTAGGTGGTTTGTCGAAGAAGCCACCAAAATTGGTGTGAAAGACTTTATCGTTCGGTCTAATTTGACCATCATAACCGCCAATAAAAAATACTATGATTTGCCAGACTTTTTTAAAAAACATAACATTCATGTGATCTCCTCCATGCCGCACTGGACACAAGGCAAAACAGACCAGCAACGAGGAGATGGCGTGTTTAACGCTTCCATAAAAGCACTAAAAATGCTAAACGCTGTTGGTTATGGGATGCCAGGGTCTGAGTTGAAACTCGACTTAGTCTATAATCCATCGGGCGCTTTTTTACCAGGCGATCAGGCCGCCTTAGAATCTGATTTTAAAAAAGCACTTTTATCAGACTTTAGTATTCAATTTCACCAGTTATTTTCAATTACAAACTTACCGATAAGCCGATTTTTAGACTACCTTATTGCTTCTGATAATTATGAGGATTACATGTACAGTCTAGTTGAAGCGTTTAACCCTGCAGCGGTAGAAAATGTGATGTGTACAAACACACTTTCTGTGAGTTGGGATGGCTGGCTATATGACTGCGATTTTAATCAAATGTTGGAATTAAAAGTCGATAGTCCTGGGCAACACATCAGCGAATTTAACAAAGACGCTTTAGAAAATCGAACTATTTGTATCTCGCAACATTGCTATGGCTGTACCGCTGGCGCAGGAAGTAGTTGTCAAGGAACAGTGACCTAATCAAATGAAAAAACTAATTGTTATATGGATTTCTATGCTAACTACTAGCCTGTTCTCACAAACCACTATTGAAAACGGGTTGAATAACTACAATGATGCGTCAGTTCCTTATATAAAAGTTGAAGCTCTAAAAAAGAACACAGATAAGCTATTGATTTTAGATGCCAGAGAAAAAGAGGAATACGAGGTTAGCCATTTAAAAAACGCCCATCATATTGGATTTAAGAACTTTAATTTGTTAGCCTTAGAACAGCTTAAAGAAAACTCATTGACCGATCTTGACATGCAGATTGTTGTTTATTGCTCCATTGGAGTGCGGTCTGAAATTATAGGCAAAAAACTAATGAGCCATGGCTATACAAACGTTTATAACTTATATGGAGGGATATTTGAATGGGTAAACAAAGGGGGAGATGTCTATCAAAAAGGGGAGCCAACCAAAAAAGTACATGCGTATTCAAAAAAATGGGAGCCTTACTTAACAAAAGGAATTAAAGTATATGAATAAAAACCTAATCATTGTTTTTGTGAGAACTCCAGAGTTAGGAAAAGTGAAAACACGGCTAGCCAAATCTATTGGAGGCCAGTCTGCTTTGACTATTTACAAACTATTACTAAAGCACACCGCCGCTGTACTTCATGATTTGAGTTTTGATAAAGTCATTTACTACTCCGAAAAGGTAGTGGAGAATGATTTTTGGGATGCTACTATTTTCCAGAAAAAAACTCAAAAAGGATCAGATTTAGGCGAGCGAATGCAAAACGCTTTTGAAACAGCGTTTGAGGATGACTATGAAAAGGTCTTAATTATTGGAAGTGATTTATTTGATCTAAAACCAACACACATAACAACTGCTTTTAAAGCACTAGAAACACATGACTTTGCTGTAGGTCCCTCATTAGACGGTGGCTATTATTTATTAGGCATGAAACAACTTCATCCCGCATTATTTAAAAACAAAAAATGGGGTACGGATTCTGTATTAGAACATACTTTAAAGGATTTACAACAACAAGAGGTTACACTTTTGGAAGCCTTGAACGACATTGATACATTTGAAGACTTACAACAACAACCTGAATTATTAAAAAAGATATAAGATTATGATGAACCTAATTGAAGAAACAACCGATTATTTAAAAGAGAAAGGTTTTGAGGCTCCCGAAATTGGGATCATACTTGGAACTGGACTAGGCCAGCTAATAGACCATATGGAAGTGCTTAAAGAAGTAAGCTATAATCACATTCCAAACTTTCCAACAGCGACTGTTGAGTTTCATAAAGGCAAGTTAGTTTACGGAATCTTAGAAGGAAAAAAAGTCATCGTTATGCAAGGACGTTTTCATATATATGAAGGCTATTCCCTTCAGGACGTCACCTATCCTGTTCGCATTATGAAACAGCTAGGCATCTCTACTTTACTGGTTTCCAATGCTTCAGGAGCCTTAAACCTAAATTACAAAAAGGGAGACTTAATGCTAATTGATGACCATATTAACTTACAAGGTGGATCCCCTTTAGCCTTTAAAGGGGCTGAGTTTTTAGGGGAACGTTTCGTGGATATGAGTGCCCCTTATGACCCAAAAATAAAGGCACTGTTTGAAAGCATTGCCGCTACACATAATATAAAACTCCATAAAGGCGTTTACGTTAGTGTGGTGGGCCCTCAATTAGAAACACGCGCAGAATATAAAATGCTAAAACTAATGGGCGCTGATGCCGTTGGAATGAGCACTGTACCAGAAATAATTGTTGCTAACCATCTTAAGTTAAAAGTAGCAGCCGTCTCTGTTTTAACCGACGAATGTGACCCTGAAAACCTGAAAGCAGTTGATATTTCTGAAATTATAGAAATTGCAGCAAAAGCGGAACCCAAAATGATTACATTATTTAAAGAACTGATAAAAAAAATATAAATGAGCTATTTAGATACCACCCACGACGTTTACAAAGAAGCAGCCCTCAGCCCAGATATAGGCCTCTGCTGCACTACCAATCCTATTTGGGAACTCCCCGGACTAAAAATCCCAAAAATCATGCAAGAAATGAACTATGGCTGTGGGAGTACCGTACATGCACGTGACCTAACCAATAATCCTAAAACCTTGTATGTAGGGGTTGGAGGCGGTATGGAATTGTTGCAGTTCGCCTATTTTAGTCGTCAAAAAGAGGGGGTGATTGGGGTCGATGTAGTAGATGAAATGCTAGCGGCCTCAAAGAAAAATTTCATTGAAGCAGAACAACAAAACCCCTGGTTTAATAAAGAGTTTGTGAGTCTAAAAAAAGGAGATGCTCTTAACTTGCCTGTAGAGGACAATAGTATTGATGTGGCAGCACAAAACTGCTTATTTAATATCTTTAAAGTTGAGGATCTCAAAAAAGCGATTTCAGAAATGTACCGCGTCCTAAAGCCTCATGGCAAATTAGTGATGAGTGATCCCACTTGCGAGCAACCCATGAACAAAACATTGCGCGAAGACGAACGCCTTAGAGCATTGTGTTTAAGCGGAAGCATTCCAATAGCTGACTATGTAAAAATGCTAACCGATGCTGGGTTTGGAACCATTGAAATTAGAGCTCGAAAACCCTATCGAATCTTGGATCCACTGCACTACAACACAGACAAACTTATATATATAGAATCTATTGAGGTGGCTGCAATTAAAGACCCTATGCCTGCGGACGGTCCTTGTGTGTTTACAGGGAAAGCTGCTATTTTTCATGGCAAAGAAGAGTATCTTGATGACAAAGCGGGACACATCTTATTAAAAAATCAACCATTAGCTATTTGCGATAAAACAGCTGCAGCCTTATCGAATTTAAATCGTGATGATATTTACATCAGCGAATCTACTTTTCACTATGATGGTGGTGGTTGCTGTTAAACTATAAACAATGATTCGTATCTTAAGCTTATGCCTGTTAATTACTTTCTGGACTGGAAACTCACAGCCAGCAGACCATAGCCCATGGACTGAAATTCTACAAACTTATGTTTCGGATAAAGGAGAGGTAAACTATAAAGAACTACAAAGCAACAAATCTGTGCTTGAAAATTACCTAAAAACATTAACCTCTAACCCACCTCATGACCAGTGGGATACAGACACCCAAAAAGCCTATTGGATCAATGCCTATAATGCCTACACAATTCAACTTATACTTGAAAACTACCCCATAAACAGCATTAAGGATTTAAGAAAACCATGGAGTCAGAACTTTATTAAAATTGGTGAAAATACTATATCACTCAATACAATTGAACATAAAATCTTAAGACCTATGGGGGACCCAAGGATACATTTTGCAATTGTATGTGCATCGGAATCCTGTCCAAAACTTTTAAATTATGCATACGAGTCAAAAACGTTACACCAACAGCTAGAGAAAGTAACAAAACAATTTATAAATGATTCTTCGAAAAACAGCATGGACCAGTCCGTCGTGAAAATTTCAAAGATTTTTAAATGGTTTAAATCAGATTTTCCAAAAAAGGAGGCCTTTATTGGCTTTTTAAATAACTACAGTAATGTAACGATTTCAGTACAAGCAGACATCAATTACCGTAACTACAGCTGGGTCCTTAATGAATAACATCTCTGTCGTAATACCTGTTTATAACGAAGCTAAAATACTTCACACATTTTTGATGTATTTGCAAAAAATAAACTCAAACAACATCATAGAATTTTTGGTGGTAGATGGTGGAAGTTCCGATAGTTCTAAAGCAATCGTTTTAGAGTTTTCAAAAAAATACACAAAATTTAAGAGTGTAGACAGTCCAAAAGGGCGCGCCGTGCAAATGAACACAGCTGCCGCACAAGCAAAAGGGGACATCTTATATTTTTTGCATGCTGACTCCTTACCTCCTAAAGAATTTAGTGAGCACATACTAGAAGCTGTGGGTAATGGCTCCAAATCAGGATGTTTTAAAATGAAATTCGATAGCTCCCACTGGGGGCTTAAAATTACAGGGTGGCTTACACGGTTTAACTGGAAGTCGTGTCGAGGAGGGGATCAAAGTTTATTCATTGAAAAAAATCTATTTAAACAAATTGGAGGCTATGATGAGACATTTTTAGTTTATGAAGACAATGATCTGATTTACAAACTTTATAAATACTCAAACTTTAAAGTGATTCAACACTGGATCAAGACCTCATCAAGACGATTCGATACAAATGGAGTTTGGAAATTACAACTTCATTTTAGCATCATACATTTGAAAAAATATTTCGGGGCCACACCAAAAAACTTACAGCGCTATTATTTAAAACATATTAAGTAACTTTGATAAACCTTAAATCTTAAAAAATGTCTACAAAAAAACCCCCAAGTCTTTTAAAGTGGAGTCTAAAATACTCCTTAAGTGCTGCCGTAGCTGGCATCGTTTGTTGCGTTGCTCCCGCAGTATTGTTTATGTTCGGCCTTATGGGCGGCGTTTATGCGATTTCATTTGCCGATTTTTTTTACAACGATGACGGAAGTGAAGGAACAGGATCTATTGTACTAAAAGGAATCGCAATAGCTATTGGAATCTATGGCATATATTCCTTTAGAAAAAAACAAAATCAATGTTCAATTGACCCTAAAAGAAAACGTAAAAACCTACTTATTCTTCTAATTACCATAGTGGTATTAAGTGTTGGTGTATTTCTAAGTTTAGAAAAATGGTCCGCATGGTATTTCGACACACATATTGTCCCAGCTCAGCAACTAGAATTAAAAAAATAATCTAATTGACTGAAACTATTAAAGTAATCATTCCAGCTTATAATGAGGCTAAATCTATAGGAAAGGTCATTACAGCCCTCCCCTCTTTTGTAAACGAAATTATTGTTGTAGATAACGGTTCAACAGATGAAACCGCAATAAACGCACAGCAATTAGGAGCCACTGTTTTAACAGAAATCATAAGCGGCTATGGCAATGCCTGTTTAAAGGGTGTGCATTATATTAATGAACAAAAAACGCACACCGACATCGTTGTTTTTATAGATGGTGATTATAGCGACTACCCAGAAGAACTCTCAAAAATAATAGCGCCTATAATTGAAAAAGATATTGATTTTGTTATCGGTGCACGTGTAAAAAATTTGCGTGCAAAAGGATCGATGCAGCCACAACAGATTTTTGGAAATTGGCTGGCTACATTTTTAATGAGATTATTTTTCAAATCACGCTTCACAGATCTGGGTCCGTTCAGAGCAATAAAGCATTCCGTATTAAAAAACTTAAAAATGCAGGACCCTACATATGGGTGGACAGTTGAAATGCAACTCAAGATATTGAAAAAAAAATACAAATATTTAGAAATTCCTGTCAGATACCGCAACAGAATTGGCGTTTCAAAGGTATCTGGTACGCTTAAAGGTAGTATATTTGCAGGAATTAAGATATTAACCTGGATACTAAAATATAGTTTTAAGTAATGCTTTTAGAAATTACAATCATTTTAATTTACTCTATCGCACTCATACTCATTTTTATGTATGCCCTGGCGCAATTAAATTTACTTTTTAATTATTTAAGTTCCCAAAAGACCAATGAAGTCTGCCCCGAATTTGACTTTTCTAAAGCAGATGAAATTCCATTCGTAACAATACAACTCCCTGTCTTTAACGAGATTTATGTAATGGAACGTCTTTTGAAAAATATTGTTTTAATTGATTATCCTAAAGACAAATTAGAAATCCAAGTTCTTGATGACTCAACCGATGAGTCTATAGAATCAACATCTGCTTTGATAAAAGCATTACAAAAAGAGGGCTTTGACATTCAACATATTCAAAGAAAAAACCGAAAAGGTTTTAAAGCAGGGGCTTTAAAAGAAGGTCTTGTAATCACAAAAGGAGAATACATCGCTATATTCGATGCCGACTTTTTACCGGAACCTAATTGGTTAAAATGTACAATTCCATTTTTTAAAGATGAAAAAGTTGGAGTGGTTCAAACCCGTTGGAGTCATATTAATCGTAATTATTCAATACTAACAAAAATACAGGCTTTTGCATTGGACGCTCACTTCACACTAGAACAAGTTGGAAGAAACTCAAAAGGACACTTTATAAACTTTAATGGTACTGCAGGGGTTTGGCGTAAGACCTGTATCATTGATGCTGGAAACTGGGAAGGTGACACCCTCACAGAAGATCTAGATTTGAGCTATAGAGCACAACTTAAAGACTGGAAATTTAAATACTTGGAAGGGGTTGAAACACCTGCAGAATTACCTGTAGCAATCAGTGCCGCTAGATCACAACAATTTAGATGGAATAAAGGAGGGGCTGAAAACTTTCAGAAAATGATGAAGCGTGTTTTGAAAAGTAAAAACATTTCGTTCAAAACAAAAATACACAGTATACTGCATTTATTAAATAGCACCATGTTTTTAAATGTACTTATTGTGGGTGTATTAAGTATTCCTATGCTGTATATTAAAAATGAATATGCTCATTTAAAAATGTACTTTTATGTCATGAGTTTCTTTGTTGTGAGCACCATTATATTTTTTATTTGCTATTGGTTTATGTACAAAAAAATATACGGGTCAGGCTTTAAAAACTTCATTAAGTATATTGGATTATTTTTTGCGTTTTTCTCCATCGCAATGGGCTTCTCTCTCCATAATTCTATTGCGGTTTTAGAGGGGCACTTCGGAAAACGAAGTGACTTTGTTCGCACCCCTAAATTCAATATTAATGCACTTTCAGATAACTGGAAGAAAAATAAATATCTAAGAAAAAATATTTCAATAAATGTCATATTTGAAGGTCTTCTAATGCTTTATTTTGCATTTGGAATGTACAGCGCCTTTGTTGTTGGAGACCAAGGAGGAGACTTTGGTTTATTCCCTTTTCATTTAATGCTATTTCTTGGATTTGGATTTGTTTTCTTTAAATCGCTTACCTCTAAAATTTAATACTTACACTGACTTATGAAATTCAATAGGTCAATTTTAAATTCAAAAAAAACAGCCGTTTCTATTATTGGAATAAGTATGATTTTATACATCATATGGGCCTATAACTTAGTGCGTTTTGAACACGGCAAACTACTACTGCTATATACTGTTCTTTTTGGAGGTTATTATTTTATTGTAAAAAACCAAAAAATAAAAGAGAGCTGGCTAAGCTATTTGGCTGTACTATTCCGCCTGCTGTTCCTCTTGGCTATTCCTAATCTATCTCAAGATTTCTACCGATTTATATGGGATGGACGCCTTATTTTAGAAGGTCTAAACCCCTACTTACACACCCCTAATGAATTGGTGGCGGCGTCGCCTGGATTATTTTCTCAAATGAATACGCTTTATGAGGGCATGGGCGCGTTAAGCGCCAAACATTACTCAAACTATCCACCTATTCATCAACTGCCGTTTATAATAGCCGCACTCATTTCTAAGCATAGTATTTTAGGGTCTGTAGTCGTCCTGCGATTGATTTTAATTAGTGCAGACTTAGGTGTTCTTGTTTTTGGGAAAAAGCTACTTAAGAAACTCAACAAACCAACACGAACAATTTATTGGTTTATTTTAAATCCCTTAGTAATTATTGAACTGACCGGAAACCTTCACTTTGAAGGGCTCATGCTCTGTTTTTTTATCATGTCACTCTATTTCATTCACTCCAAAAAATGGCATACGGCCGCTGTTATAATGGCTTTATCTATTGCTGTAAAGCTAGTGCCTATTTTGAGTTTGCCTCTTTATCTAAATAAATTAGGCTGGAAAAAAAGCATTCGATTTTATTGCATTACAATAGGTGTTTTTGCGATCCTTTTTATTCCTTTTTTAAGCTATGAATTCTTTGAAAACTACAGTTCTACTATCGGTCTCTGGTTTTCAAAATTTGAGTTCAATGCGAGTGTTTATTACTTTTTAAAATGGGTCCAAACAATAACAAACGGGCTGAGTCTTATAAATAGTATGGGGATTATAGTTGTCTGTGTTGTTACACTACAGACCATCTATCTAGTACTCAAAAGAAAAAAAGAAACAAGCCAACTTTTACTTATGATACTATGGGTATTAAGCGGATATTATTTCATTTCAACAACCGTACATCCTTGGTACATCATTAGCCTATTACTCCTATCCGTATTTACAAACTATAAGTTTGTATTGGTGTGGAGCTACACACTGATACTTAGCTACCTTGCTTACAATGAGTTTAGTGTAAAAGAATCCAGCAGTGTACTTATTCTTGAGTATACCCCTGTTATTTTGATGTTAGCATGGGAACTCTATTCTAAGAAAAGCTTAAAAATTAAAGCATCATAAGGTTACTAATCTCCTGATCTGAAAGATGTTTCCAGTGACCTCTTGGAAGGTCTTTTTTGGAAAGTGGCCCAATAGTGACACAATCCATTTTAGTGATTTCGTAGTTGAAGTGATCAAAAATTTTACGAATGATGGTATTTCCTGTGTTTTTAATTTGAAGTCCGATTTCATTTTTGGGAGCGCCATCAATAAAACTAATGGTCTCTACAGAAACTAATTTTCCTTCATATTTAAAACCGTCTTGAATGCTTTTTAAATGTTCAAATTTAAGAGGCTTGTCTAATTCCATGTGAAACAACCGAACAACCCCATGCTTGGAGTTAGTAAACTTTGCATGCATTTGCTCATCATTTGTAAATAAAATTAACCCCAAGGAATTTCTTCCCAGACGTCCAATAGGTCTGATCTTGGCAGCAGTCGCATTGGCCACTAAATCCATGACTGTACGTCCCTTACCCTCACTAGTTGTTGTTGCAAAACCTTTGGGCTTATTTAATAATACATAAGCTTTTTTCTCAGGATTAATTCGAGCACCATCAAAGCGAACCTCATCGTCTAAAAGAACTTTATAACCCATTTCGGTTACAACTTTACCGTTCACCATGACACTTCCAATACTGATATGCATGTCAGCTTCACGACGCGAACACATTCCAGAATTGGCTATATATTTATTTAAACGGATCTCATCTGGGTTTGAAGATACTTTTGACTTTGGTTTGGAAGACATCGTTTTTTTCTTTGAATACGTAGTCTCTGGCGCCTTTAACTTTGAGGGTTTAGATTTTCCAACTCGTTTGTCTGAATGGTGATTCGCTTTTGCCATGATTAATTTTTTGCAAATGTAACGCATTCAAAAGCAATGCGTATTGTTTTATGTTTATAATATTTTAGATAAAATAAGGCTGGGGTTTAATAACACGATACTAAAAACGCCCAATAATACAAGCAATTTTAAAAGCCAGTGAATTCGAGAATATTGTTGGTATTTATGAGCCTTAAATAAAAGTAATAATACTAAGAAAAGTAAGATGATACTAAAATAAAAGAAGGAATCCATTCGTCCTAAATCATAAGACAATAGTAAAAATGAGGTCACGGAAATGTTAGCTAACCCCAGAAAAAGAATCATGAATTTTGCATAGATCTCTCCGTAAACAACAGGGATTGTTTTATAGTTAAGCACCAAATCACCTTTTAAATTTGATAAATCCTTTACTAATTCTCGCATTGATAATATAAGGAATAGATAAAACCCAAAAACAAAAATTAAACTACTAAAATTCTTGTAATACAAAAAGATAGCAAAAAAAGGCGTTATCGTAAGAATGGCTGAAATCAGATTTCCTATAATTGGTCTCTTTTTAATTTTATGAGAGTAAAACCAAATGGCAAAAATATAGACCGAGAAAAATAGTACGGCACGAAAAGACACATAACTAGCAATAATTACAACTAGAAGGTTTAATATAAAATAAACCATCAACTTTGTGTTTTGACTTACCAATTTTTCTATGGTTACTTGCTGGGGGCGATTGATACTATCTTTCTCAGCATCATAAAAATTATTGACAATATACCCAGAGGCAATAGAAAGCACAGTTGCAACTATTAATGCGAAAAGAGGGCGATCTAATAAAACTTCCGATAAGGACTGAGAGGGGGACATGATAAAAATTGCTGTAATGTACTGAGCAACTACTATCATTGCAAGGTTTAAGCCTCTAACCACAACAAACAAACTAAATAGCTTTAGTATTAGTCGTTTTTGGGCTTTCGTAAACATAACAAAGATTTAGAAGTTATAAACGACTTCTAGCTTGTAGTCTGTAAGGGCTGTTTGAGCAGCTTGAAAATCTTCAGTAAACCCTAAAATATAACCACCACCACCAGAACCACAGAGTTTAAGGTAGTAGTCATTTGTTTCTATACCTTTTTTCCATATGGCATGAAATTGTTTTGGAATCATGGGCTTAAAATGATTCAAAACTACCTTAGAAAGTTGTTTTGTATTTGAGAAAAGTGATTTCACATCGCCTTTCAAAAAATCGTCTACACACGCATCCGTGTGTTTAATAAATTGATTTTTTAGCATCGATCTGAAACCTTCTTGTTTCATTTTTTCCATGAAGATACTCACCATTGGTGCTGTTTCTCCTGTGATGCCACTATCTAATAAAAAAACAGCTCCTTTACCATTTGTATTCTGAGAAGGAATGCCGGTAGCTTCTATATTATCTTGTGAGTTTATAAGAATAGGAATACTTAAATAACTATTCAACGGGTCTAATCCCGATGATTTTCCGTGAAAAAAAGATTCCATTTCAGAAAAAATAGCTTTAAGTTTCAATAACTTTTCGCGAGTTAAGTTCTCAAGAACTGTAATTTTATCTTGGGCGTATTTATCGTACAAGGCAGCAACCAACGCACCACTACTTCCCACACCATAGCCTTGTGGAATGGAAGAATCAAAGTACATCCCTGCATTGATGTCTTGTTGTAATTGATCTAAATTGAACGCCACTAAATTGGTGTCAATCTCTGATAAATACTGAATAAATTTCTTTAAATTTTGATTTGACTCAATGGCAGATTGAGTTGGATTTGCATCCATTTTCAAAGCGCCATTATAAAAATTATAAGGGATAGACAAGCCTTTAGAATCTTTGATGATCCCGTACTCTCCGAAGAGTAAAATTTTAGAATAAAAAAGCGGTCCTTTCATCGTGTTAAGTTAAACTTAAAACTCTTACTGGTTAATGATAGTCCAAAGATACACTAAATTTTAATTGGTTGCGCACCCTGTCCAACATTGTCTTCAATAAAGTGCCCATTTTGACAGTGCATCGCCAACTCATTTGCTATAAATTCTTGTATTTCTTTTGCTTCATTGTTGGGAAATAGGACGTGGACATTGGCGCCAGCATCTAGGGTAAAACAAATATGAAGATCTGTTTTTTTTCTAAACGCCCATATTTTATTAATAATTTCCAATGTGTTTGGTTTCATTAATATAAAATAGGGATCACTGCTCATCATCATCGCGTGGAGGGTGAGTGCCTCTCGTTCTACAATGCTGATAAACGCTTTCAAATCACCTGTTTTCAAAACTCCAATAAGCGCATCCATATTGGTGTGTGCCTGTTCAAAGCGTTGTTCAGCAAAAGGATGGCCATGCATTAAGTCGTGACCAACAGTGCTACTTACCTGCTTTTCACCTTTATCAACTAAAAGAATTGTATCCTGAAAGGTGTTATAATTTGAATGCACTTCATTAGGATATTTAACCCCAATTAAATCTGAGCTGCCTGTAATATTCGCATGGGCACCCCATACAATCATAGGCCCTTCTATGCTTCTACAAGCGCTTCCAGATCCGAGTCGTGCTAGAAAAGATGCTTTTTTATTAAAAAAAGCTTTTGAAATCGCTGGATTTAACTGCTGTTCGATTTGAACTAGACACAGTGCTAAAGCACTCATGCCAGACGCCGAAGAGGCAATTCCAGAACTGTGAGGGAATGTGTTTGAGGTCTCAATAGTAAAATGATAAGCCGATAAAAATGGAATGTAAACTTCAATTCTTTTAAAGAATTGTTCGATTTTGGGTTTAAAGTCGGTTTGTAAATCGCCTTCCAAAAACACATCAAATGAAAACCCTTCAGTGGTCTTTTTTTTAAATTTTAGAAAGGTCGATGTTTTACAATTATTAAGTGTAAAGCTAATCGAAGGATTCGCGGGAATTTGGTGCGCTTTTTTTCCCCAATATTTAATCAATGCGATATTACTAGGAGAACTGTAAGCGACGGAGCCGCTGTCTAAAAGAGATTTATAAGGCTTTGGAATGAATTCAGATACGATCATAAAATTGGCATGAAAAACAAAGATACTAACTTCCCTTTATTTATTCGTTATTTTGACAATTGTTGTGCCGCAATAAAAGCACTTGTCCATGCATTTTGAAAATTAAAACCTCCTGTAACCGCATCGATATTAAGAACCTCGCCAGCAAAAAATAAATTTTTATAATGCTTGCTTTCAAAATTTTTAAAGTTGACGCCTTTAAGTTCAACCCCACCAGCAGTCACAAACTCTTCTTTAAAGGTGCTTTTGCCGTCAACCGAAAAAACCGCTTCTGTTAGTTGGCTGGCTAATGCCTGCAACTGTGGTTTATTAACCTCAGCCCAACGAAGATCGGCAGGGATATTAGAAGCCAAAACCAGTTGCTCCCATAGTCGTTTGGGCAAGTCAAATTGAGCCGATTTTAAAATTGTTTTTCTAGGAAATGCAATTTTGATTTCCAATAGGCGCTCCAAACATTCTGAAAATTCTTGTTTGATAAAATTAACTTTAATTTGAAATTTGTACTTTTTTTCCGCCAGCTCTAAAGCACCATAAGCAGATAGTTTAAGAATAGATGGGGCGCTGAGTCCCGCATGAGTTACTAGTAAAGGCCCCTCAGACTCCAAATTGCTGTCCACAACTGACACACGGACATCGGTGGCTACCACTCCGGGAATTGTTTTGAGGCGTGGGTCTTTGATATTAAAGGTAAACAAAGAGGGAACAGGTGAAATTACTTCATGCCCCAAAGACGCTAATAATTTCCAAATCTTAGGATTACTCCCCGTAGCAATTAAAAGTTTTGGCGTTGAAAAAACCCCTTTGGTGGTGTCTAATTCCCAAGTCTCGTTCTTATAACGAATCCCTTGAACAGGGTGATTTAAAAGAACTTCAATTTTATATTTCTTGACTTGTTCTAAAAAACAATCTATGATCGTTTGAGATGAATTTGAAACAGGAAAAACCCTCCCGTCTTCTTCAATTTTCAAAGGGACACCTCGTGATTCAAACCATTCCATCGTATCTCCTGTCATATAATTATGAAAAGGCCCTCGTAATTCTTTTTCCCCTCTGGGATAATTTAAAATAAGTTCCTGTGGAATAAATTCAGCATGGGTTACATTGCAGCGTCCACCTCCTGAAATCTTTACTTTAGAGAGTACGTTAGAGCCACGCTCTAAAATAGCAATTTTAAGCTTTGGATTTTGTTCTGCAGTATTAATGGCTGCAAAAAAACCCGCAGCACCACCTCCTACAATTAAAATGTCATAATTATTCACTTGATAAAAGTATAAAAAAAAAGCTTCTCAAAATGAGAAGCTTTTTTTTGTTTAGTGCGGGCGGGGAGACTCGAACTCCCACACCTCGCGGCACTAGATCCTAAGTCTAGCGTGTCTACCAATTCCACCACGCCCGCTAAACATTCTTTTGATAGGGTGGCAAATATAAACAATAGTTTATAAATACAAATAGTACTTACAGAAATTTATTCGATAGTATTTTTGTAAATTTACATTCACAAATTTTCAAACTATGAATTCTCTTCAATCTTACCTAGACACTAATAAAGACCGTTTTGTCAATGAACTTTTTGACTTGCTTAAGATTCCTTCTGTCAGCGCCGACTCAAACTACCGTAAAGATGTTTTTAAAGCTGCCGACTTCGTCGCGTCTAGCTTAAGGACTGCGGGCTGTGATGCGGTAGAAATTTGTCAAACTAAAGGGTTTCCAATTGTTTATGGCGAGATACTAATAAATCCAAGTCTCCCAACCATTTTAGTTTATGGTCATTACGATGTACAACCTGCAGATCCTATTGATCTTTGGGATGCTCCAGCATTTGAGCCCATTATTAAAAAAACAGATTTACACCCTGAAGGTGCCATTTTTGCTCGTGGCGCTTGTGACGATAAAGGACAAATGTATATGCATGTAAAAGCACTAGAGTTTATGACCTCAACAGGCCAGCTGCCGTGTAACGTTAAGTTTATGATTGAAGGCGAAGAAGAAGTTGGCAGTGATAACTTGGCTGAGTTTGTGAAAAACAACACCACAAAACTAAAAAATGATGTCATTTTAATATCCGATACAGGCATGATTGCAAAAGACACGCCTTCAATCACTACAGGATTAAGAGGCCTGAGCTATGTAGAAGTAGAGGTGACTGGTCCAAACAGAGACTTGCATTCTGGTATTTATGGAGGAGCCGTAGCCAATCCTATTAATATTTTAGCAAAAATGATTGCATCGCTTCATGATGAAAATAATCATATAACGATTCCGGGGTTTTATGATAAGGTTGAAGACTTGTCTCGCCAAGAACGTGCAGAAATGGCGAAGGCACCTTTTTTTCTAGAAGACTACAAAGAAGCTCTAAAAATTAATGCGGTCTACGGAGAAAAAGGATACACAACAAATGAAAGAAACTCAATTCGTCCTACTTTAGATGTGAATGGTATTTGGGGCGGTTATACTGGCGAAGGAGCCAAAACAGTTATTGCAAGTAATGCTTATGCTAAAATTTCGATGCGTTTGGTGCCTAACCAGGACTGCCATGAAATCACCTCCCTTTTTAAAAGTCATTTTGAAAGCATTGCCCCTGAAGGCGTGACGGTTAAAGTAACACCACATCATGGCGGACAAGGCTACGTAACACCCATAGACAATATTGGATACAAAGCCGCAGCGATGGCTTACAATGATACGTTTGGAAAATCACCAATCCCTCAAAGAGGTGGAGGAAGTATTCCTATTGTGGCCTTATTTGAAAAAGAATTGAAAAGTAAAACTATTTTAATGGGATTCGGTTTAGACAGCGATGCGATCCACTCCCCTAACGAACATTTTGGGCTTTTTAATTATTTTAAAGGGATCGAAACAATTCCGCTATTTTACAAATACTTCACAGAGCTTCAATCCAAAATGTAATACAACACTTGTTTTAAATAAAATAAAAATATCTTATTTATTGATTACAATTTGCTGCGAAAAATTGTTTGGCCCTTGGGTAAGCTGAATTAAATAAACCCCTTTAGAAAACTTGCTAATATCAATCTTAGTAAGCTGTTTTGAAATTGCTTTTTCAATTAGTTTCTTACCATCAATTGAAAACAATACCACTCTCATATCTTCAATCAATGGGTATTCAATATTTAACGTTGACATTGCAGGGTTTGGGTAAATCTTTACTGCACTTAGTGGGTTAAACTCTTCAACTCCAAGAGTTGTAAAATCTATACAGGCACTAAATTCACTACAAGACCCTAGGGTCACCTCCACTGAATAACGGCCCTCTGCTTCAGGGGAAAAGGCTTGACCTACTTGTCCCGCTAAAGGTAGGTTTGTGTTGCAATCAAACCATTGGTAGATCCCATTTTCGGAGTTTGATGTTAATTGTGTAGCAGTAGTGGTTACTGTATTGTCAATAGCCAGTAAGACCCCTTTTGAGACCATATATGACATTATTAATTTTGATAACTCATGGTAGTAAGGCAGATCCAATGTGTTTAGTCTGTCAGCTGAAGAATGATAATATGGCGTTTGATCGTCGTTGGCCCAAGACTCCCCCACTAAAACTGCAGAATATCCTTTATTCCAAAATTTAGAATGATCACTAGCAGGAGTTCCTGGATTGATCACATTGGCATTTAAATTAAATTCATAGTCTGCCAAAAGAGTCAATAGATCATCTTTAATACCTATGGAATTGGCAATTGGCCGCACATCAATATCAAAATCATTGTCATTATCGCCATCATACCCCATCATATCAATATTTAAAACACCTAAAATAGTAGCGCCATTAGCCTGCGCTAAAGTTGCATAATAATCCGCCCCTAAAAGGCCTATTTCTTCTTCGTCCCATAAGGCATACACCAAGGTATTTTCCATGCATTGAGTGGATAAAATCCTAGCAATTTCCAAAACAGCAGCCACTCCAGAAGCATTGTCGTCCGCACAATAATTGGCTACCGAATCATAGTGTGCACAAATAATATAAATATCATCTGGATTTGTTTGACCTAACTGGGTCGCTACTATATTTCGCCCGTTAGTGTTAAAAGCTTGATCGTTAACGGAAAGAGTATTCATTGCATTAAATTGTTCAACCAAATAATCTGCAGCAAGATCATTATTGGCTTGTCCTCTGCTCAATATTACAACCGACTCCCCGTCTACTGTCGTTGCTGTTTCTCCTGAAAATTCTTGAAGCGTAAGGTACATGGAGTCTAAGTCTACAGCATTCACAATATCTAAAGGCGTTTGAGCGGAGGCTGTAAATAAAAAGCTGAGACTAATAAATACTAAAAATGGCTTCATAGAAATCTTGAATTAATTATGATTTTTAAACTGAATTTTTAACTTTTTTGGCATGTTTTGAACCACCATAGAATAGCTGTGATCGATGAGTTTAAAAATGAATTCCGGAGAAAACCCAGCATTGCTTAAATATACGGTATTCCAATGTTTTTTGTTTGAATGAAACCCTGGACGGATAGAGTCATAGCTGTTTCGTAATTCTAGGGCGTAGGTAGGATCACACTTTAAGGTAATGGATGGCAAACCCGACTCCCAAGCTTCAAGCGGACAAACCGCAAACACTTTGCCTAACACCTTAAAAACAAGTGTGCTGTTGTCAAAAGGAAACTCCTCAGAGGTAAGCTCCTTTTTTAAACAAAAAGATTGGATTTGGTCAATTGTAATCATTTTTGCTTTAGGAGTTCCTTGTCATATAGTTTATATAAAATAGGCTTACTAGGAGACGCATCATTTTCAAATGGAGCGATCAAGATGTTTAAAATATATTTTCCGTCTTTTACAGAGTTAGGAACAAAAATAAGCTCTGTGATGGTTGCATCCATTCGAGTTTGCCCCCCTACATTCCAAAATGCCTTATGGGCTAATAGCTCTCCGTTGTCATTTTCTTTATCAACACTTGGTGTGTCTACCAGCAAATGCTTTACCCCTTTTTCTCTTAGGTAAACTGCGGCTGCCTCAGTTAAATAAGGCGGATTGGTATGGGAGTATTGTTGACTTAATTTATCTTTTGTATTGGGAAGCGTTCTAATAACAATGGCTTCTCTTTTTTTATTTCCAATCGCATAGCGAAGTTGTTTTTCTGAAATAATAAAATCTCCATTAAACGACTCCGGAACCACCGTGATTACCTCGGCTACAAACAAAAACTGGGTCAAACAATCATTTATCGTATGAACCTCTTTGGTAATATGACCCACACATTCTGTATGCGTTCCATGCGCATGTGGATTAAATTCAATTGTGTTGAAGTTAACAGCAGCCCCCTGACTAACACTTATAGTTCTCTCTTTTACTACGGATGGATATATTTTTGGTGGTGGTAAATACCAAGCATTTACATTGTCTTTTGAAGCCCTTAATGGAATTGAAATATCTAGAGGCTGGTCAATATGTATGGTATAGGTACGACTGTTAACGTGAATTACGGCTTTCATAGAATATGCTTTGTGTAAATTTAATGAATTTGGTTAGACTAAAAATAATTCGGAGGCAATTCCGTCCGAAAGAAATTTCCCAGTGGTCGTAATTTTTAAATGCTGATCTTCAATGACAAGATAGTTTGAAGTTATGAGTTGTGTTGAGTTGTTTACTAACTCTTCTTTAATTTTAGATCCGAATTCTGTTTCTACTTTTTGGAGTGACACCCCCCACATGGTTCTTAAGCCAGTCATTATATACTCATTGAATCTGTTTTCGATAGATAATATTTCGGACTCCGTTGGAAAAATAGACGCTTCTATAGATTTAATATACTTTGAGTTATTAGAAATATTCCAGCTTCTTTTTTGGCCATCAAAAGAATGTGCAGAAGGGCCGACACCCAAATAAGGCTTGCCAAACCAGTAGCTAGTGTTATGCCTAGAGAAATATTCTAGCTTTCCGAAGCTACAAGTTTCATAGTGAATTAAATCCTGATTGGCGGTTTCCTCTAAAAGGATATTAAAATGCTGTGCCGACACTTCGTCGTCCATAGGGGGATGACTTCCCTTTTTAATGAAATGCTCTAACGCTGTTTGCGGCTCCACTGTCATAGCATAACAGGAGAGGTGTTTAATCCCAAACCCAAAGGCCGTTTGCAAATTCTGACGCCAATGATCCGCCGACATCGTTGGCATTCCAAACATTAGGTCTATCGTAATATTATCAAAATATTTGGTAGCAATCTCTAAACATTTTTTGGCCTCATCGGCATTGTGAGCTCTATTCATGGCCAGTAAGTCCGTTTCATGAAAAGATTGAATACCTATACTAAGTCTATTAATTTTAGTTTTGGAAAGCGCAATTATTTTTTCCAAATCTAGATCGTCTGGATTGGCTTCTAGTGTGATTTCAGGGGCTGGTGAAACATTATAAACCTCGTACACAACGTCAAGAATACTAGTGAGCTCCGAAACCTCTAAAACCGTTGGCGTACCGCCACCAAAGTAAATTGTTTGGATTTCCTGAGACCCATATTCAGGACTCCGGAGCTGGAGCTCTTTGCAAACCGCTTTGATAAAAGACGATTTTGAGTTTTGATTGGTCGAAAAGTGAAAGTTACAGTAGTGACATGCTTTTTTACAATATGGAATGTGAATATAGATACCTGACACTAAATAGAATTTATAAGTTAAAATTACTTTTTAACACGGCTTTCATTTTGCTTTACAAAAGCGCTCCACCCTGTATAGCTTTTCCCTCCTGTTACTTTCCCACGGTTATAAAAATGACATACAGCAGCCGCTAATCCATCGGTAGAATCTAAGTTTTTGGGTAATTCTTTCAAACCCAACAAGCTTTGGAGCATTTTAGCTACTTGCTCTTTGCTGGCGTTTCCATTTCCTGTAATAGCCATTTTAATTTTTTTGGGTGCATACTCAGTGATGGGGATTTCTCTAGAAAGCCCTGCGGCCATAGCAACCCCTTGTGCCCTTCCAAGCTTCAGCATACTTTGTACATTTTTACCAAAAAAGGGGGCTTCAATAGCAATTTCATCTGGGTGATATGTATCTATAAGTTCTATAGTTCGTTCAAAAATAAGTTTTAGTTTTAGGTAGTGGTCATCGTACTTTTGAAGTAACAACTCATTTAATTGCAAAAACTCCATCGTCTTACCCTTCACTCTAATAAGCCCAAATCCCATGATGGTGGTTCCGGGGTCTATCCCTAATATGATTTTATCTTCAGCCATTATTTTACAACTAAAATTAATGGAAGTTGAAAGGCGGACTGTACGTGTTGGCTTCGTTTAATGGCGGGGTATAATTTAGGCAAGCCTTGCAAACTGTGGGTGATAAGTGAATCTAAGGTCGGGATCTGTAGTCTTGTCAAAGGCTTTGATTGAATGTTAGAAACAGACAGGCTTCCTTTGTTATTGACTAAAAAGTCAATGCGTATGGTATCGGTTACATTTTCCGTTACAACCAGATTTTTTTCTGTAAAAAACTCAGAGAAATGGCTTATAAGAGTTTGCTCAAAGCACATTTTGGTTTCCTGGAAATCAATCGAATCATCACAAGTTTCAAAACTTGGATAGCTGTCTAATTCATTCCAATTGAACGTTTTTAATTCTTCCATTAAAATCGTCTCAGAGTTCAGCTTCTTTTTTTCATAGTAGTTACACGAAAAAAAAGAACCCAAAAAAATCAAAATAAACAAATACTTCATAGAATCGTATGAGACTCTAAAATTACAATTTTTTATTTTTTAAATACAACTTCGAATAAATTATTCCTTAAAGTCTACATAGAGTTTGGAGCCCCTTCTAGTATTTCTGAATTAGCATAGCTTTCAAATTTTTCAAAATTCTCTTTAAAAGAGTGGGCGAGTTTATAGGCTGTTTCATAAAACCCTTTGTCATTTTGCCACGTTTTACGCGGACTCAAAAACTCTGTGGGAACGTTGGGACACACTCTAGGTTGTAGAACTCCAAATACAGAGTGAACATGATAGTTATTTTTATTAGCGGCTTCTAAAGTTCCATCAATTGCAGCATTAATCATTGCGCGTGTATAGGACAACTTCATACGGGTCCCTATTCCATAAGGACCTCCTGTCCAGCCTGTGTTAACCAACCAAACATTAACGCCGGAAGACTTCATTTTAGCACTTAACATTTCTGCGTATTTTGTTGGGTGTAAGGGCATAAAAGGAGCCCCAAAACAAGCAGAAAAACTTGGGACTGGTTCGGTAACTCCTGCTTCCGTTCCTGCGACCTTAGCGGTATACCCAGAAATAAAATGATACGCCGCCTGTCCGGGTGTTAACTTTGATATGGGAGGAAGGACTCCAAAAGCATCGGCTGTAAGGAAGAAAATATTTTTAGGGTTTTTACCTATTGAGTTTGGCTGTATGTTTTCAATAAAATCAATTGGATAGCTGACGCGAGTATTTGGGGTGATGGACGTATCCGAATAATCAACTACGCCGTGATCATCTAAAATTACATTTTCAAGAATGGCCCCTTTTTTAATAGCTGAAAAAATTTCTGGCTCACTAATCTTGGACAAATTAATGACTTTGGCATAACAGCCACCTTCAAAATTAAAAATAGTGTTATCGTTGGTCCAACCGTGCTCATCGTCTCCAATTAACTGGCGCGTTTTGTCGGTTGATAAGGTGGTTTTTCCAGTGCCCGAAAGACCAAAAAATATGGCGGTATCGCCTTCTGGCCCTACATTGGCACTGCAGTGCATTGGGAGTGTGTTTTTGAAAACAGGAAGAATAAAATTGAGCGCCGAAAATATACCTTTTTTAATTTCTCCTGTATAGCCAGTCCCGCCAATAAGAGCAATCTTTTTAGTGAAATTTAAAATAGCAAAGTTATGCTGTCGAGTGGCATCTAGCTTTGGATCTGCCATGAATCCAGGGGCATTGATCACAGTCCATTCAGGCTCGAAGTCTTTTAATTCGGACTCTGTTGGTCTTAAAAACATATTATAAGCAAAATAATTACTCCAAGGGTATTCGTTAATAACCCGAATATTCGTGCGATATTTAGGGTCTGAACACGCATAAGAATCTCTAACAAATAATTCTTTTTGACTCAGATATGCTGTGACTTTATTATAGAGTAAATCAAAGTTTTGTACTGAAAATGGAATATTAACATCTCCCCACCAAACTCGATCTTTAGTAATGGCGTCTTTTACAATAAAACGATCTTTTGGAGAACGGCCAGTAAACTCTCCTGTTCGTATTGCCAAGGCACCTGTGCTGGTTTGTACCCCTTGTTTGTTATTAATTATACGTTCGTGAAGTTGAATTGGTGACAATTGATAATTTACCTGTTTAGAGGTTATAGAGTAGGAGTCTAACGAAATCGTTTTCGTAATTGGAGCTGGGTATGTCATAATTTGATGATTTAATTAATCCTGTAAAAGTATTAATTAATATTAAAACAATGGTATTTAACTTTTGTTTCTTAAATTATATACAAACAAAAGAATCCAAGAAGTAATTAAAAATAAACCTCCTAAGGGAGTAACGAATCCGATGACTTTAAAATTAAATGATGTTAAATCATTGGTAGAGAGCAAATAGATAGAACCTGAAAACAACAGAACTCCAGAAAGAATGAGTTTGTACAGAATAGACTGTTGTTTGTTATTTAAACGCGATGTAGATCCAATATAAAATAATAAAAAAGCGTGATACATTTGATATCGTATTCCTGTGCCTAAGCTATCAAAGGCGGAAACAGTCAGTAAAGGTTTAAGACCGTGGGCAGCAAAGGCCCCTAGCACAACTGCAACCCCGCCTATAAGACTTGCTAATAAAATTATTTTACGTTCCATATCTATTTATAAAGTGTTCAATTTACTACATTAGTAGTCAAAATAATAACAAAAATAAGAATCTCTTATCAATATGCGAAAAATTTTAATCATAGGAGCTGGCAAGTCCGCTTCTTACCTTGTAAAATATTTTTTAGATAAATCAATCTCAGAAAAACTTGATATTACCATTGGAGATTTAGACCTCTCAAATGCTAAAAAATGGATTAAAAATAATTCAAATGCCCGTACGTTGAAGCTCGATATATTTAATGAGCAAGACCGTAAAAATGCCATTGAGAATGCTCATGTTGTTGTATCTATGCTTCCTGCTAGATTTCATATAGAAGTAGCAAAAGACTGTTTGGCACTTGGCAAACACATGGTAACAGCCTCCTATGTAAGCAAAGAAATGCAAGCCTTAGATGAAGAAGCGAAGACCAAAAAATTAGTCTTTTTAAATGAAATTGGGGTTGACCCAGGGATTGATCATATGAGCGCTATGCAAGTCATCGATCGCATTCGTGAATCTGGAGGTAAACTTCTATTATTTGAATCTTTTACTGGAGGGCTCATGGCGCCTGAAAGCGATACAAATCTTTGGAACTATAAGTTTACATGGAACCCGCGTAATGTTGTTTTGGCCGGACAAGGTGGAGCCGCAAAATTTTTACAAGAAGGAAAATTTAAATACATTCCTTACCATCGTTTGTTTAGAAGAACTGAGTTTTTGGAAGTTGATGGTTATGGAAAGTTTGAAGCGTATGCTAATCGTGATTCCCTTAAGTACCAAAACGTGTATGGGTTAGACTCTATACAAACACTCTATCGAGGAACCATTAGACGTGTTGGATTTAGTAGAGCATGGCAAATTTTTGTGATCTTAGGCCTAACAGATGACAGCTACACAATTGCAGACAGCGAAAACATGAGTTATCGCGATTTTATCAATTCATTTTTACCTTACAGCCCTACGGACTCTGTGGAATTAAAACTAAGGTATAAGCTAAAGATTGATCAAGATGATAGTCTATGGGAAAAACTAGAAGAATTAGATGTTTTTAGCTGCGATAAAAAAGTTGAATTAAAAAATGCGACTCCTGCAAAAATTCTACAAAAAATACTATTAGACAGCTGGAGTTTAGACGCTAATGACAAAGACATGATCGTTATGTACCATAAATTCGGCTATGAACTAAACGGAGAAAAACATCAAATTGATGCCACCATGGTGTGTACAGGTGAAGACCAAACTTTTACAGCCATGGCAAAAACAGTCGGGTTACCGGTTGGTATTGCAACATTAGCCATACTAAATAAAAAAATTACAAGCTATGGAGTTCAAATACCAATTAAAAAAGAAGTATACACACCAATTTTAAGTGAATTAGAGAGTTTTGGTGTAATATTTAAAGAAAAAGATGTAAAATACCTTGGGTACAACCCATTAAATGCATAAACTAGTTATAAATTGATATAATTTTAATATTTTTGGTTGATAATAAGACAAAAATTAATTAAAATTGAGCAAAAAAACACAAATTGATGGTATTGACAAAACCATTCTTAGAGCATTAATGAAAGATGCTCGAACCCCTATACTAGAAATTGCACGAGCCGTAGGCATTTCTGGAGCCGCCATTCACCAAAGACTGCGAAAACTAGAAAGCTCAGGGCTTATTGCGGGCTCTAAATTTATCATTAACCCAAAAGCTCTTGGGTATACCACTATGGCTTTTGTAGGTGTGTTTCTTGATAAAGCTAAAAGTAATTCAGACGCCGTTAAACAACTGAAAAGAATCCCAGAAGTACTAGAATGCCATTATACGACTGGAAACTGGAGTGTGTTAATTAAAATTCTCTGTAAAGACAACGAGCACCTCATGTCTGTTTTGAATAAAGAAATTCAAACTATTTCCGGGGTGTCAAGAACAGAAACTTTCATTTCATTAGACCAGCAAATTGATCGACAACTTAAAATCTAGAGAAAATTTAACCCATAGCTAGAGCCAAAAAACAACCTGTTTCTTAACGTTTTCTGTACTTATAAATAAACACTAAAAGAGTAAATGAGGATACTAGTGTAACCGTGTTAGCTAATATCATGGACAAACTCTCCTTGTATATCCCGTAAATCAACCAAAATACAATCCCTATAAAAAACAAAGAGAATGTTGGCAACGAAAATGCTGACACATCTTTAGTTTTCCAAGTTTTATAAACTTGAGGCAAAAAAGCGTAGGTTGTTAAGCTAGCTGCGATAAGCCCTATTACTTCGATGTTATCTATATTATCCAACAATATTTACAATTTTACCTGGCACAACAATCACTTTTTTAGGGGCACGTCCTGCTAACTGCGCTTGTGTTTTTTCATTAGCCATCACCGCTTCTTCAATGGCTTCTTTACTCAAGTCCAATGACAACTCCATAGTAAAACGCATCTTTCCATTAAATGATATTGGATAGGCTTTGGTACTTTCTACAAGATGACTCTCGTCAAACACAGGAAATGCAACGACTGTAATGGAATCCTCATGACCTAATTGCTCCCACAACTCTTCTGCAATATGAGGTGCATAAGGCGCTATTAAAACCAAAAGAGGCTCAAGAATACTTCTTGAATTACATGTCTGAGCAGTAAACTCATTTACGGCAATCATAAAAGTAGAAACCGAAGTATTGAATGAAAAGTTCTCAATATCTTCAGTGACCTTTTTAATAGTTTTGTGAAGGGTTTTTAACTGATCCTTGCTTGGATCGGCGTCCGTTACAGCTAAACCATCCTTAGCAATATAGAGCTTCCATAATTTTTTTAAAAAACTATGAACACCCGTTATACCAGCTGTGTTCCAAGGCTTATATTGCTCTAATGGACCTAAAAACATCTCGTACAAGCGAAGAGAGTCGGCGCCATATTGTTCGCAAATAGCATCTGGACTGACAACGTTATACTTTGACTTAGACATTTTTTCAACTTCTCTTTTGACCTTAAAGACAGCTGTATCAGTTATAAACTTAGCCCCCTTAAATTCGTCTCTCCAAGATCTAAAGGCCTCAACATCTAACTCATCAGAAGAATTCACAAAAGACACATCTGCATGAATCCATTGAACTGTCTCAGAGGTGACTTTATCTGCAGAGATAAAAGTATTAGTCCCTTCAATTCGTCCTACAAACGCACTTGTTCCTAATATCATCCCTTGATTTATCAGCTTTTTAGCAAATTCATCAACAGGCACAATACCTAAATCAAATAAGAATTTTTGCCAAAATCGTGCATATAATAAATGCCCTGTTGCGTGCTCGCTGCCGCCAATATACAAATCGACTTCTTTCCAGTAATTTAAGGCTTCTGAACTCGCAAATTCATCAGAATTATGAGCATCCATATAGCGATTAAAATACCACGAACTCCCCGCCCAACCAGGCATTGTATTAAGCTCTAATGGAAATATTGATTTGTTATCTATCAAGCTATTTTCAACAACTGCATTTTGCAATGTATCCCAAGCCCAGACATCAGCACGCCCTAAAGGAGGCTCACCTTCGTCTGTTGGGAGGTATTTTTCAACATCGGGCAGTGTGATTGGCAAATGATCTTTTGCAATCATTTGAGGCATTCCATCTTTGTAATAAACAGGGAAAGGCTCCCCCCAATAACGCTGTCTTGAGAACACAGCATCTCTTAATCGGTAATTTGTTTTACCTAATCCATGATTTTGAGCCTCCAAAGCATCAATCGCTATTTTGGATGCTTCTTTATAGGGCAATCCGTTTAAAAAATCGCTATTGGCAATAATAGTATTGGCTTTATCAGTGTAGGCCTCATTAGTAATGTCAACTCCTTCAAAAATATTTGGAATCTGTATGTTAAAATGTGACGCAAAATCGTGATCACGCTGGTCTCCACAAGGCACAGCCATTACGGCCCCGGTTCCATACCCTGCCAACACATAATCTCCAACCCAAACCGGAATTGGTTCATTTGTAAATGGATGTTTTGCATAGGCCCCAGTAAACACTCCCGAAATGCTCTTAACATCAGCCATACGCTCGCGCTCACTTCGTTTAGCAGTCGCTAAAACATAGGCCTCAACGTCTGCTTTTTGTTTTTTAGTAGTAATCTGATTGACCAATTCGTGTTCTGGTGCCAGGGTCATAAAAGAAACGCCGTAAATAGTATCTGGACGGGTTGTAAAAACTTCTATAGTTGAATCATAGTCTTCTAGATCAAACACCACAGAGGCACCAACAGATTTTCCGATCCAGTTTCGCTGGCTCTCTTTTAATGCATCTGTCCAGTCTATTGTATTGAGTCCCTGCAAAAGTCGCTCTGCATAAGCTGAAATACGCATGCTCCATTGCATCATTTTTTTTCTTACGACCGGAAAACCTCCACGTTCGGAAACACCGTTAACAATTTCATCATTAGCCAAGACTGTTCCTAACTCAGGACACCAATTGACTTCAGTTTTAGCCAAATAGGTTAACCTGTAGTGCAGTAAAATTTGGTGTTGTTTTTGTACAGAAAACGCATTCCAATCTTGAGCAGTGAAAACAAACACTGAGTCGTCACAGACTGCCTCAACATTGGCATTTCCGCCTTCAGAAAACATTTTAATAAGCGCACTTATAGGGGTCGCTTTATCTGTTGATTTATTATACCACGAATTAAATAATTGAATAAAAATCCATTGGGTCCACTTATAATATTCCGCAGAAGAGGTGCGAACTTCTCTTGACCAGTCAAAAGAAAAACCCATTTGGTCCAGTTGACGTCTGTAGGTTTTAATGTTAGCTTCGGTTGTAACCGCTGGATGTTGACCTGTTTGAATTGCGTACTGTTCTGCAGGAAGTCCAAAACTATCATATCCTTGAGGATGCAATACATTAAACCCCTTATGCCGCTTGTAACGCGCATAAATATCAGATGCAATATACCCTAAGGGATGTCCAACGTGAAGCCCAGCACCACTAGGGTAAGGAAACATATCCAAGACATAATATTTGGGTTTATCCGAACTGTTTTTGGCATGAAAGGTTTTGTTTTCAGACCAGTATTTTTGCCACTTGGCTTCAATTTCATTGAAATTGTACATCATATCAACATCATTATAATCACAAATTTACACTTTATTTAGCAAGTAAAAAACTATGTTTAATGAAACAGTAACAGAAAGGAATGTTAATTTGTTTTCAGGGAAATATGAGCCTTTTAAGTAAGTTTTTTTATACTTTTACAAATGTAAGACATTAGCTATGAGTTCATCTTTTGAAAAACATCAAAAACGCCGCTTAATTTCGTCCTATTTTTCGGTCGTTATTAGCATTGCATTAGTCCTTTTTTTACTGGGCACGCTAGGACTGTTGGTCCTAAATGCAAAATCTGTGTCTGACAACTTTAAGGAACAAGTTATTCTTACAATATATCTAGAAGACAGCTCTAAAGAGGTTGAAATAAAACAACTTGAAAAAAGCCTTGTTTATTCTAGCTATGTGAAACAAACGGAATTTATTTCTAAGGGGGCAGCGGCAGAGTTCATGAAGCTTGAGTATGGAGAAGATTTTTTGGATGACATTGGCTATAACCCGTTAAAAAACTCTATTCAAGTCAACCTGAAAGCCGATTATGTAACGGCAAGACGTTTGGATAGTATTTCAGAAAGTACTTTGAAAAAGAACTTTGTTGAAGATATAAAATATGACAAAGACCTCGTGTCTCTTATGAATAGTAATGTAAAACGACTGAGTTTATGGATTTTAGTTATTAGTGGGATTTTTACAGCAATTGCTGTTTTACTAATAAATAGCTCCATTCGACTTGCTGTTTACTCAAAGCGCTTTTCAATTAAGACAATGCAAATGGTAGGCGCGACCAAAAAATTTATTCGAAGACCTTTTATTTGGAGAAGTATACGACTCGGAATCATGGGCTCCTTAATGGCAATCGCAGGAATGGCTGTTTTGTTGTACTATGTTGACCTTTCATTTCCCGAATTTCAACTAATTCAAAATAAAATATCCATAGGCATCCTTTTTATCTCTATATTTTTGATAGGGATTATAATTACTTGGTGGAGCACATTTTTTGCAACTCAACGCTTCCTAAATCTCAAAACAGATCAACTTTACTATTAATTACGCAGGAAAAACTACTTCAATTATTTATAATTAATTATGGGAGAACAAAAACGAAAAGAAGATAAAAAGCCAAAATTTATTTTTGATAAACAGAACTATAAATGGATGTTTATAGGGCTTGGACTTATAGCATTAGGGTTTATTTTAATGGCTGGAGGTGGCTCTGATGACCCAAATGTATTTAATCCAGAAATATATAACATAAGGAGAATACGTGTGGCACCAACTCTTATTTTAACAGGGTTTGGAATTCAAGTGTATGCTATACTCAAAAGCTTCAAGAAGTAAATGGACATTTTAGACAGTATACTACTTGGCATTATTCAAGGATTAACAGAGTTTTTACCGGTCTCTTCAAGTGGACATTTAGAAATTGGAAAAGCGCTTTTAGGGGATGATTCAATTCCTGAGGACAGTCTGATTTTTACTGTAGTTCTTCATTTCGCAACAGCATTAAGTACCTTAATCGTATTTAGAAAAGATATTGTTCAAATTGTCTCACAGTTATTTAAATTTGAATGGAACGAAGACACACAATTCATTGTTAAAATAATAATATCAATCATTCCCGCTGGGATTATTGGATTGCTTTTTGAAAAAGAACTAGAATCCCTTTTTGGGAACAACATCTCTTTGGTTGGTGCAATGCTAATTGTCACTGCCTTGTTATTGTTTTTAGCCGATCGAGCAAAACCAACGACTAAGAAAGTTGGTTTTTGGGATGCCTTTATTATTGGAGTTTCACAAGCTATTGCGATGCTCCCAGGAGTTTCAAGATCTGGAGCTACTATCTCCACCTCTGTGCTCCTAGGAAATGACAAATCTAAAGCAGCTCGTTTTTCGTTCTTAATGGTCATTCCATTGATCTTCGGTAAAATTGGAAAGGACCTTATTAGTGGCGACCTTAGTTATGATGCCGCTAATTTTGGAAGCTTGTCAGCTGGTTTTTTAGCTGCGTTTATAGCAGGTTTATTTGCTTGTACATTAATGATAAAACTAGTTAAAAATAGCAAATTAAAATACTTTGCCTACTACTGTCTGGTAGTTGGTGTTTTAGCCCTTATCATAACGCTGTAAAAAAATGAAAACAGTACAAGATTTTTTAGATGGACAGGTACTATTAGTAGACAAGCCCTTAGAGTGGACTTCCTTTCAGGTCGTTAATAAAGTACGCTGGCACATACGTCAGGCTTTTAATTTAAAGAAAATAAAAGTAGGGCACGCTGGAACTTTAGACCCATTAGCCACAGGGCTTCTAGTGATTTGTACCGGCAAAATGACCAAACAAATTGACACATTTCAAGGGCAAATTAAGACATACACTGGCACACTCGTGTTGGGCAGTACAACCCCCTCATATGATCTTGAAACTGCAATAGATCAAACATTCCCAACAGCTCATATAACGACTGAATCAATCCATAACGCTACTGGTCAATTTATTGGTGAAATCGATCAATTTCCGCCAATTTTTTCTGCGTTAAAAAAAGAAGGGAAACGCTTGTATGAATTTGCACGCGCTGGGGAAGAGGTTAAGATTGATTCAAGAAAAGTAACTGTTACCGAATTTAAAATTCTAGCCATTAAAGATACTGAAGTTGACTTTAGGGTGACCTGTAGCAAGGGTACATACATTCGATCCTTAGCCCATGACTTTGGAAAGGCACTAGAATCAGGCGCGCATCTAACAGCTCTCAGGCGCACAAAAATAGGCGCATACAATGTGGAGAAAGCTGTTTCCATTGATGAATTTATTTCAAGTTTGTAATAAATTACTAAAATAAAAACTTGTGAAAAATATTTTAATTTACAGCCCTCAGTGAATCGTCATGAGTCTATCCGCTCAAAACACAGTAGAGGATAGCGGGGTGTTATTCAAAAGTGACTCGGGACACTCAGAATTTGAAGGAGATGTGATGATTAGAGTTGAGTTCACACACAAAAAATTTGGGCTTGGAGAATATGAAAACTAAAAAACGTTGCCGTTGGTGTTTAGGGAATGACCTGTATGAAACATACCACGACCTAGAATGGGGTGTCCCAGTTTATGATGATGAGACCTTGTTTGAGTTTTTGATTCTAGAAACCTTTCAATCTGGGCTTAGCTGGATTACTATTCTCAAGAAAAGAGAAAACTTCAGGGCAGCATTTGATCAATTTAACTATTCAAAAATTGCTAAATATACCCGTGAAGACTTAGAGTCCCTGTTTGTCAATAAAGGAATTATTAGGCATAAATTAAAAATAAAAGCGGCGGTTTCAAACGCACAAGCCTTTCAAAAAATTCAATTAGAGTTTGGAAGTTTCAGCTCTTACTTTTGGCATTTCACAGACGGAGTTCCCCTAAAAACCATAAAAAAAGATTCTGAACACATCCTTTCTAACACTCCTTTAAGTGAAAAAATAAGCAAAGACCTAAAAATTCGTGGATTTAAATTTGTGGGCAGTACTACTATCTATGCGTTGATGCAAGCTACAGGAATGGTAAATGACCATGAAGTAAGCTGTTTTAGATATAATCAACTAAACAGTGTAGGGAACAATCTCTAGCAATTTCTCAATAACCTCAACTCTTGCTCTACTTTTTTTGTTCGCTCGAATAATAATCCATGGGGCAATTTCAGTATTCGTTTGATCAAACATTTTAGATTTATAAGAGGTGTAGTCATCCCAGAGTTCAAGCGCAGCTTTATCAACAGCACTGAATTTCCATTTCTTCACAGGACTTGATTTTATATCTTCGAAGCGCGAGAACTGCTCATCCTTAGAAATAGAAAAGTAAAACTTAACCAGTCTGATTCCAGATTCAATTATCATTTTTTCGAAACTATTAACTTGATTCATAAAAATATCATATTCTTCAGAACTGCAAAACCCATTTACGGGTTCCACAACAGCACGGTTATACCAGCTTCTATCAAAAAAAGTGATTTGACCATTTCTCGGTAAATTCTTTACATAACGCTGAAAATACCATTGACTGTTCTCTTCGTCAGTTGGTTTTGGGAGCGCAACTACATTAAACTCTCTAGGATTTAAATGCTGAGTCATACGTCGTATGGCACCGCCCTTTCCAGCAGCGTCTCGCCCTTCAAATATAACAACTAACTTCTCGCCTTCAGCCTCAACCCATTGCTGCAGCTTAATAAGTTCTTCTTGTAAACGCGCTAATTGTGTTTCATGATTCAAAATCTTTAATGCTTTTTGAACTGTCATATCCTCATGACTTAAAAACAGCTGTAGGCCGCGCTTACTATTTAGTTTTTTTAAATTTTTTGGTGTTAGAGCTTCCATAATTAATCTATTTGAGAAATCATTCTGTGATAGCGTTGAACTACATTTGGATCTGGAAGTACAGTGGTTTTTGAACTGCCTTTGCGATCGTATTCAAAACGTGACAAAACGTATCTAATACTTTCTAAACGCGCTTGTTTTTTACTGTTTGTTTTTATGATTATCCATGGACTAAATGAGGTATGGGTTTGGGTAAACATTTGTTCTTTATAAGAAGTGTACTTATCCCATCTAATCTGACCTTCTTTATCAACTGGGCTAAACTTCCATTGCTTAAGAGGGTTCTTTAATCTTGAATTAAAGCGTTTTTTTTGTTCTTCTTTGGATATTGAAAACCAAAACTTTATGATAATCACACCGTCCTCATAAAGCATATGTTCAAATTCAGGAACTTGAACCATAAACTTATTATATTGTTCATCAGTGCAAAAATCCATCACTGGCTCAACAACTGCACGATTGTACCAGCTTCTGTCAAAAAAAACGAGCTCACCTGGCTCAGGTAGTTCTTTTATATAACGCCTAAAATACCACTGACCTTTTTCTATGTCTGTTGGTTTTGTAAGTGCAACAACTCGCATAGATCGAGGGTTCAAATGCTCTGTAAATCGACGAATAGCGCCCCCTTTACCTGCGGCGTCCCTTCCTTCAAACAACACACAAACACGCTTTTTGTGCTTGGCTGCCCATTGCTGTAAATCTACCAATTCAGCTTGTAGTTTCAATAATTCACTGTCATAATCAACAACATCAATTAGTGAGTCGTAACGTTTTTTACTGATCTTAGATTTTAAAATGTCTTTGAAGGACTCTTTACTTGAGTACAATTCGAAATCTTCTTTAGATAACATATGAAATTAAGTTGCTGTGAATTAATAGTTTATTTACTTTGCAGAGGTCTTAAATACTGCATGAAATTTGATCTGGAGATCATTTCAGCACCTAAACTTTCAAGATGTTCTGAATGAACCTGGCAATCGATTAATTTAAAATTTGAAATTTGAACAAAGTTAATAAAACCAATTTTACTAGCATTACTTACGTAGCTAAACATGCTTTCCCCACAAAATACATCGTCATTAAATTGGATGCCGTACAGCCCTCCTACTAGTTTGTTATCTAACCAAACCTCAACGGATTTAGCGAACCCCATTTTATGCAGCTCACAATACACATCAATCATTTGGTCTGTAATCCACGAACCTGTTTGGTGTTGTCTTTTCACTTTAGAACAGGCAACTATCACTTCTTTAAAGCTGCGGTTTATAGTAACTTCAAATTTTTGAGATCTTAAAAGTTGTTTACTGCTTTTTGAGATCTTTAGTTTGTTTGGATACAACACAAAGCGAGGATCTGGAGACCACCAAAGTAATGGTTGGTCTGCTTCGTACCAAGGGAAAATTCCATTTTTGTATGCAAACAGGACTCGCTTTGGCGACAAATCTCCTCCAACAGCTAACAAACCGTCGCTGTTTGCCTCATTGAGTGGAGGAAATTCTATAGTATCGTTAAGCCATCGCATAGAGATATTGAATGAAACTATCCATTTTTTTAACTTTGATTAAAACGGTAAATCATTTGGTTCGTCTTGAGACAAATCGGTTGCTGGTTCAAAGGCTTCAGCTGGAGGAACCGGTGCTGCACCAGCGGGAGCTTGCGCTTGCTGTAAGTTTTCAATTCGCCATCCTTGTATCGCGTTAAAATACTTCGCTTCTCCTTGAGGATTAATCCACTCTCTTCCTCGTAAATTAATCCCTACCTTGATTGGCTGCCCAACCTGAAAACTGTTTAAAAGATCTGTTTTATCTTGAACAAATTCTACTAAAATATGTTGAGGGTATTGCTCTTCTGTAGTTAACACTAATTCACGTTTTCTAAACCCATTAGATCCAATCGATTGTGTTTCTCCAATAACCTTAATTTTTCCTTGTAACTCCATTTTATAAATTCAATTTTAGTTTTATAATAAATCAATGTAACGTTTTTTATAAATATATACAAATTTAACAAATTATGACGCCACCTAAAAGAAGAAAGCCATATTATAAAGTAATAAAATTAGTATAAATACATTATATTTAAAATTGAAAAAAATAAACCAATGAAAATCATCTCAAAACAATACCTGTTACGCTGGACAATGATTGTCATTTCATTTCTAACCATTTCCTTGATCTTGTGGAATACTTACCAGTTTTTGCAGAAATTTAAAGAAGAGGAACGAGTGAAAATGGAGAACTTTTCCCAAGCTCAAATTGAGCTGGGAAAAATTATTGATCTTAACGGAAACATTAGTGATTTTCCGTTAAAAATAATTCAAAGTAATTCTTCAACCCCAATGATTATTGAAGACTCCGAAGGGAGTTTTCAATCTAAAAACATTAAACTTTCTTCAGACAATAATCAAGAGCAACTTAAAGCATTGACTGAAAAATTCAAAGATCAAAACGAGCCAATCCCTGTGATTTATAATGGAAGAACTCTATCTACAATGTATTATGGTGATTCTGACTTGCTCAACAAACTTAAGTACTACCCTTTCGCACTACTGTTGATATTTTTACTATTTAGTGCTGTTGTTTGGCTCTTTTACAAGAGCACACAAGCGGCCTCGCAAAACAAATTATGGACAGGAATGGCAAAAGAAACAGCACATCAAATTGGCACCCCCCTATCATCGCTAATTGGGTGGACAGAGCTATTAAAAACAGAAACTGTTAATCCTAATTACATTTCTGAAATAGAAAAAGACATCCAGCGTCTTGAAACTATAACAGATCGCTTTAGTAAAATAGGGTCAAAACCTTTACTAAAAATAAGTAATATTGTCTCAGAGACTATAGAGTCCTTTAACTATTTAAAAGCTCGAAACAGCAAGTTAATCTCCTTTGAAATAAAGGCTCCAGAAAAAGAAATTCTTGTAAAATTGAATGTTGAACTTTATAGCTGGGCCATTGAAAATTTAGTTAAAAATGGAATTGATGCTATGAAGGGAGAAGGCCCTATTAGTGTGTCGCTAGAGACCAAAGAATCTATGGTTTTAATAAATGTAAAAGATAGTGGAAAAGGAATTCCAAAAAAACTATTCAAAAAGGTGTTTGAGACTGGATACACGTCTAAAAAACGCGGGTGGGGATTAGGACTATCCCTTTCAAAACGAATTATTGAAGAGTATCATAGCGGAAAAATTAAAGTGCTTCACTCCGAAACAGATAGTGGTACCACAATGCAGATTAGTTTAAAAATATTATAGGAAAGAAGCTATTTTATTTGCAATTTGTATAAAATCTTCCGGAGCTAAGTCTTGCTTTTTCACAAACTGGGCATCTTCCATAGTGTTTAATGGAATTAGGTGGACATGCACATGAGGTACTTCAAGACCAATAACCGTCATACCAACCCGTTTACAGTCAATGGCTTTTTCTATGGCAATAGCGACGGTTCTTGAGAAATCCATCAAAGCTAGATAAACTGATGGCTCCAAATCAAATAGTTTGTTAACTTCTTGTTTCGGAACACATAGTGTATGCCCTTTGGCATTTGGATTGACATCCAAAAAGGCTATAAACTGGTCTGTTTCAGCAACCTTATAACAAGGGATTTCTTTGTTAATTATTTTCGTAAAAATCGAGCTCATCGATTGGGTTTAAGTAATTTATTTATCTGGAAATATTTAATATTTCAAATTTTAAAATACCATTTGGCACTTGAATTTCAGCAATATCTCCAACGCTTTTACCTAGCAGCCCTTTGCCTATAGGGGAGTTCACAGATAATTTGCCTGCCGCTAAATCAGCTTCACCATCGGCCACTAGTAAATAATCCAATTCCATGCCATTGGATTGGTTTTTTATTTTCACTTTAGATAACACTAACGCTTTAGTATTATCTAGCTGAGTCTCATCAATTAAGCGTGCACCTGCAAGGGTGTCTTCGAGTTTAGAGATGCGCATTTCTAACATACCTTGCGCTTCTTTGGCGGCATCATATTCAGCGTTTTCACTTAAATCTCCTTTGTCTCTAGCTTCGGCAATCGCTCTGGACGCTTTGACGCGCTCCACATCTTTGAGTTGTTTTAACTCTGCTCTTAATTTTTTTAATCCTTCGGCCGTGTAATAAGATACATTGCTCATAACAAATAATTTTTAAAGTAGACGTTTATTTAGGTTTTAGTATAGTTTAAATGGTATTTAAAACTAAACAAAAAAATCTCGCTTTCACGAGATTACAATACAAATATACAAAATATTTATCTTCCACTAGTTTTTATCGTAAATTGAACCCACAAGAAATATTTGATCCTGTATAAAAAATAAACATGCGCCTTAAGAAATTAAAACTAGCCCTCGCTGTCACCTTTTTAGGTCTCGGCTGTTCAAAAAGCAATAACTACGATGCCTCATGTAATTTCTTGGTTAACCTTAACGTAGTTACATCGCTAAATCTTAATCTTTCACAATACAATCAGCTAACCTTTCCTAGCAATCCTGTATACGTTCCTAATGTTGGAAATGGAGGGATTATTGTTAACAATACCGGTATCGGTTATGTGGCCTTTGATGCCGCAGACCCAAACCATGTGTTTAGCGAATGTTCTATCTTATCTATTAACGGCATTGTGGGTGTTTGTGGTTGCGAGAACAATAAATACAACCTAGTTACAGGACAACCTATGGAGAACCCTGAACTTCGCTGTAGCCTCAAGCCTTATTTTGTAGAAAGCAATGGCAATACCCTTTACATTTCTAATTAAAAAAAGCGTGCCTAGGCACGCTTTTTCTGAAATAATATAATGGTCCTTAAAATTTCAAAGTCACTCCAGCTAAAAAGTTACGAGTGGCTTGTGGATAGTATCCAGCCCCTTCAATAGTTGTTAATTGCCCTGAAACAGACCAGTCATCGTCATACGTATAATAGTATCCATTAGACACATATTCCTCATCAAATATGTTATTCACTAAAGCTGAAAAAACAACAGAAGTAAAAACTGACTTTGGATTCCATTGGTAGGTGATATTTAAATCATTGACAAAATACGCGTCTAACTTTGAGGTCTCAGTATCTGTATTACCCATATATTGATCTCCTACATATTTGGTGAGCAGGCTTAGACTAAAGTTCTTTAAAGGACTGTATATAAACGCATTTGAAGCGACAACTTCTGGTGAAAAAGAGATATTTGTGGTTCCAAAATCTTTTAAAACGCCATCAATCTGAGAGTAGGTTTGCTTATTCTTATTTGAACTCAGCGTTAGTGCAGGCTGTATTATAAATGCATCTGACAACGAAATAGCAGCTTCTATTTCTAGGCCAAGCCTGTAACTGTCTCCACTATTGGTTCGTACGGGAGCTCCAACATCATCTAAAGCGCCTGTTAAGATAAGTTGTTCATTGTATTGCATATAGTAAGAGTTTATATTTAACATAACACCCTCTTTACTATAACGCCACCCCATTTCAAAATCATTTAGCTGCTCTGGTTTTACATCTGGGTTACTTTCAAAATCAGAACGGCTTGGTTCTCTATTAGCTCTTGCATACGAAGCATATAGACTTGAGCTCGGCGCTAATTGATAAGACACTCCAACTTTTGGATTAAAAAAGTCATAAGACTCATCGATCCGCATATTTACTAAATCAGAAGTGATTCCAGACGTTTTGTAACCGACATTTCTAAGTTGTAAATCACCATAAATATCAATTTTAGAATTTAATTGATAGGTGGCTTTTGTAAAAACGCTGAAGTCTGTTTTCTTTCCATTTCCAAAATAATACTGATCTCTGATTGAAGCATCTGAAGCAAATTGTCTAGCCCAAATGACCTCTCCAAAATGGTCTCCGTCATAATTACTATAAGACCCTCCAAATACAAGGTCAAGATCTGATTTTTTATAGTTCGCAGTTGCGTTAATAACATAGAAATCATTGTCTAACCAGCGTCTTCGTATGAGGTCTGTTGTTGAGCTTCCATCCGTAGACTCAACTATTCCTCCATAAGTACTTACCTTATCATCTTCTCTATACTGCTCATAATACCCTCGCCCAAATGTATAGTTCAATCCTAAATTAGTGGACCAGTTTTGATTTATTTTTTGATTCCAGTGTAATTGATAATGGTCTTGCTTGTAGTTGTCAATTTCATTCTCATAGGTGTAGGGGTTTTGTCGACGGTCTTCTTCTAATTGCTGTTTAGTCAACCCTTCCCAAGACTGATATGTTTTTTCATGACCTCCAAAAGCCAATGCCTTGATTAGCGTCCCGTTATTGTTATAAGTCCCTTGTAAAAAATACGATTTAAGATCTGAAAAAGCACGATCTACGTAACCATCAGAATTAATTTTTGACAGACGACCTGAGACTTCAAAAACATCATTGATCTTCCCCGTACTATACTTAACGGAGTGTTTTTTAGTGTTGTAGCTTCCAAAGGAATTTGAAATTTCAGCAGTAGGAGCATCAGACGAAGCATCTGTTAAGATATTAATACTTGCTCCAAAGGCTCCCGAGCCATTGGTGGACGTACCAACTCCTCTTTGGAGCTGTAGACTTTCAACCGATGACGAAAAGTCAGGCATATTTACCCAAAAAGCTCCCAAGGACTCCGCGTCCGTAAATGGGATTCCATTAATTGTCACATTTGTAGAAAGCGGACTCACACCACGAACTCTAATACCAGTGTATCCAATTCCTGCGCCGGCATCACTGGTTGTGACTACTGAGGGCAAATAGTTTAACAAAATAGGCAGATCTTGTCCCAAATTACGAGACTCTAATTGTGCCTTTGTAACATTGGAATGCGTTATTGGAGCGTTAGGTTTTACCCTAACAGACTTCACCAAAACCTCCTCTAGTGTTTGTGTTTTTGTTGAATCCGTTTCAACTTGATTTTGTTGCGCAAATAAAACTGAGGTTGTCAGCATAAATGCAGATAAAAGAATATGATTTTTCATACGATAAAATTAATATCGAATAAAAAGAGGTAATTATTCTTTGTAAATTAGTTAAATAAAAAGTTTGAAGCAAAGGCTTCGTTAGCCCCAATTAAAACTTAATTTTAATTGAAACTCATATCCCTAAACAGCATTATCTGTTCTAGGTTCAATGGGTATGATCTCAGCCTATTAAGGCACCCCTTTTTTGAGAACAGTGCAAATATAGTATAGAAATATATTTTAAATGAATTTTTTTTATTTTTTTTTAATCACTTGAAAAAAATTAGTTATTGACACTCACTTGATGCGCTGGCTTAAGAAGGTCATTAACCGTTTTTACTGGGTTAAAAGTAATAAGAGGGACCTCAATAAATACAGAGTTCCAATGGGCCATAGCTCCATTCCACAAGCCAGGCCTTTCAAGGGTCTTAAGAGGAAGGCCGCTCTTTGTCTTAAGACTAACAAAGGACGATGAAGGATCAACAAAATCTAATAAATTATATTTCTCACCTTTATAATTCTTGAGGCTACATACAATATCAACTGGATTAAAATGAGTTGATTCATTAAAAATAGATCTTTGCTCGTCATTTTGCATATCTATTTGAGACGACTCAATGATTTGAAGAGATCTTTCTGACTTAGACGTTTTTACCCAAAAAGGGCCACCCCCTGGCTCTCCTTCATTTTTAACCATGCCGCACACACGTAATGGACGGTTAAGTCGATTGGAAATATATCTCAAAACATACTTAGTCTTATAATTTAAAAAACTATCTGGAAAATAAGTGTTTAATTTTTCAGACAAAAAAGAGATAATCTCTGCTATCATTTTATCAGACACCTTCTCTGCTGTTAATGCTTTTTGATACTCATAAACCTGTGATCTGAGTTCTAATAATGCGCCAGCCAGAATTTTCTTATGACGTGCAACCTCATGCTTATATTTATACGCCACAACATTATCAATGTTTTTTATAAATACAATGTCAGCCTCTAAATCATTTAAATTTTCTATGAGTGCTCCATGTCCGGAAGGCCTAAATAAAAGCCTTTCATTGTCTAAAAAAAACGTGTTATCTATGTTGAGGGCTATGGTGTCAGTAGTCTTTTTTTGGTAGGAAAAAAAGATCTCTAACTTACTCTTGGTAATAGATTCAACTTTGGTCTTAATTCGGTTAAATTCGTCAACAAAGTCCCCTTTAAAATCTTCAGATATTGTGAAGTGAACTTTCGTAGAGTCTTTACTTGAAGCGTATAAAACAGCCTCAAAAAGATGCTCTTCAAAAGCAGATGAAAGCGCGGTGTTTTTATACTTATGAAAGGGAATTAATCCTTTGGGTTGATGTCCATAATTAAGTCCACTTTCGGAGAGCAGTTCCGAAACAAAAAGGTATAGCTTTTTACGTCCTTCCAAATATGCAAACTCCTCGTGTTTTTTAAGCAAGATTTGCAATACTTGATCATAAAAGGGAAGTTTTTCTAAACCCACCAAAAACAAGGAAATGTCATTAGATTTATAACGATTCGTGTAGGCATTTAAACTGTCTTCGTCTGGGTCAAAATTAGTCAGAAAATGATATAAAAATTTAAACATTCGTGATGCAGAACCAGAAGCTGGCACGAATTTAAGTATCTCTAGCTTGTTTTGGTTACCCTCATAACTACTTATTAGCTTAGCATTTTTTTCTTCAGAAAGTCGAGATATACCATTTTCAATGGTGGCGGAAGCGACTAACTCAACGGGGGGTGTTCCTTTTTTAAAAAGTAAAATTTGGCTTTCAACTTCATTAAGAGTAATACCTCTCTCTAAAATTCGTTTGGAGATTGAATCCGAAAACTTCATAAATCTACTGTTTTTATTAATTTATTAATTTCTTCTGTAGCTAATTTAAGCCTTTCTGTTTTATTTCCTTTTAATAGGATATAAGGCTTATTATACTTTTTCAATTGATCTTCAAAAGCCTGAAACATTTTTTCTCTGGCATTTGGCTTATCTCTCAGGTCATCAGCCTCCCAAGGTACATCAATATAGGTCAATAAATATAAATCGTAGTCGTTCTTAATGGCGAATTTTTCTAATACAGGATCACAATTTCCTAAGTAATAAGCCTCAGAATATACTTTTGTTTCCAATAAATTAGTGTCACATATAAGCACTGTATTTGTTTTTTGAGATAATTTATTTTCCAAGCGCATTTGGCCTATAGCTATGGGTAACAAATCACTTGGCTCACATGTTTTACGCTCATTATTCCATTTGTCCTGAAGGTATTCACGAGCGTATTCTGGCACCCAAACAGAATTATAATGTCTTGCTAAAGCTTTAGATAGCGTCGTTTTACCTGTAGACTCTGGTCCAAATAAAACGACTCTTATACAGTCTGAGTGCTGTTGTTTAAGTTTTTTTTCCATGCTAAAAATCCAAATATTGCTAAAATTGTAAAACCAAAATACTGTATACTAGAAAATGTAAACCCTTTATAAAAGTATAAAGGAACCGAAATAATATCTGCTATAATCCAAAAATACCAGTTTTCAATTTTCCGTTTGGCCATAAGCCACATCCCTACAAAAAATAGGGCCGTTGTTACCGTATCCACATAAGCGACCCAATGGGTCCACATTTCAAAAAACTGATACACTTTATACACTACAACTAAAGTAACTACAAAAATAACAACACAGATTATTTGTTCTGACTTTGTTGCTCTTGAAATTGGGGTAACGTTTTTATGATCTACTTTACGAGTCCATACGTACCAGCCATAGAGGCTCATGATAAAGTAATAGCCATTAATCATAGTATCTCCTAGCAGCTGCCATTTAAACAATAAATAAACAAATATTGAAGTACTAATAAGCCCTGTTGGAAACACTAAAATATTATTCTGCTTGGAATACCAAACTGACGCGAACCCGAAACACACAGCAGTGATCTCTAGAATAATGTCTAAAACGGCATAACTACTGTATTGTTCAAATAAAAAATTAAAAATTTGGCTCATAGTCGCTACGGTCACTTTTTACGATTTTCATATTTAATACGACATGGTCTATCGCTTCAAAGGAGTCTTTTATGGCTTGAGAGACAAACAGCATTAATACGTCAAACTCTCCATAAATCTGGGTGCTTAAAGGGGTTTCAATCACTTTATGCCCTGACTTTCGCAAAGCTTTGATAAAGGCTATTATTGGGGGCTCAAAATCAGTCTGTAAAGGGGTTAATGTAAATTCTATTGATATATTCATATGTATCAGGTTAAAATTTTGGCTCTGTAATAACACACCCGAAGCCTTCGAATTCCGTAAAAGTAGCAATAAATTTCAACTTTCTATGGTCTTGCACAATCCAGGCGGTTGTTGTCTCCGATTCATTACTAAAAGGAAGCACCATAAAATGTTTTTTAAAAATCATTCCTGGAGTACCAAATAATTTATAAAGGGCTTCTTTGGTGCACCAAACCCAGGTGAGTTTCTGGATTTGAGTTGCATCATTTTCATTCAGATAAAAACTTTCATACCCAACAAACTTAGAAGCAATTTTTATGATTTTGGGACGTTGTTTTTCTATATCAACCCCAACCTTAACAGTGCTTATCACAACCGTTGAAAAGTGATATGAATGTGAAATAGATATATGCTTTCCATCTTTCAAAAATGGTTTTCCAAAGGAGTCGTAAAACATGTCAGAATCTAAATAACCAAATTCTCCTAATAACATTCGAACACTTAAAAAGGCCCTTTGATGTAGTTCACTTTTCATGCCTCTTACACGCTCTAAACTTTCAGGGGTTAAAACTAATTTGCTCGTCAAAAACTCGATGGACTCAGAAATCTTCCATACTTTAACATTTGTTTGTGAGTTTAAATCGAGTGATTTGTAAAGTGGCATTTAAATTTTAAAAAGTTAATAGTTATCTTTGCATTGTCTAAAAAACAAAATTACGCTATTTTATAATTTTAAATCAAATTAGTGCACTAAAAAAAATTGCCTTATGAACGTAAAAACCATCCCCTACATCCCTTACAAAGTAAAAGACATGTCTCTTGCAGATTGGGGTCGTAAAGAAATTGAACTTGCTGAAGCAGAAATGCCAGGCTTGATGAGTCTTCGAGAAGAGTACAAAGACAGCAAACCCTTAAAAGGGGCACGAATTGCAGGCTGTCTACATATGACAATACAAACGGCTGTTCTTATTGAAACTTTAGTGGCACTTGGAGCAGATGTGACATGGAGTTCATGTAATATATTTTCAACCCAAGATCAGGCAGCTGCAGCGATTGCAGCAACTGGAGTTCCAGTGTATGCTTGGAAAGGCTTAAGTGAAGAAGAATTTGACTGGTGTATAGAACAAACCTTATTTTTTGGTGAAGATCGCCAACCGTTAAACATGATTCTTGATGATGGTGGTGACTTAACCAACCTAGTCTTTGATCATTACCCAGAACTCATGGCTGGAATTAATGGGTTAAGTGAAGAAACAACTACAGGGGTTCACCGCTTATACGAACGCATGAAAAATGGGACATTATCAATGCCTGCAATCAATGTAAATGATTCAGTTACAAAAAGTAAATTTGACAATAAATACGGCTGTAAAGAAAGTGCTGTGGATGCTGTTCGTCGTGCTACAGATGTTATGTTAGCTGGAAAACGAGTAGTTGTTTGTGGATATGGTGATGTTGGTAAAGGAACTGCTGCCTCTTTTAGTGGCGCCGGAAGTATTGTAACTATAACTGAAATTGATCCTATCTGTGCTTTACAAGCTGCTATGGACGGTTTTGAAGTTAAAAAACTAGAAACTGTTTTACCAACGGCTGATATCGTAGTAACAGCAACCGGAAATAAAGACATCATATTAAGCGCTCATTTTGAAGCAATGAAAGACAAAACTATTGTTTGTAACATTGGCCACTTTGATAATGAAATAGATATGACATGGCTAAATGATACACATGGAGACTCCAAAGTTGAAATTAAAGCACAAGTTGACAAATACACAGTAGATGGAAATGACATCATTGTTTTAGCTGAAGGTCGTTTAGTAAACTTAGGTTGTGCTACGGGCCACCCAAGTTTTGTAATGAGCAACTCATTCACCAATCAAGTGTTAGCTCAAATTGAATTATGGACTAACAGAAAGGCTTACAAAAACGAAGTGTATATGTTACCTAAATATTTAGATGAAAAAGTAGCAAAACTTCACCTTGCCAAAATTGGAGTTGAACTTACTGAACTTAGAAGTGACCAAGCAAGCTATATTGGTGTAGAGGTACAAGGGCCATTTAAGCCTGAGTATTATCGCTACTAAAAAGTTTATATCAACAAAAAAAAAGCCAAGGTAATTACGTTGGCTTTTTTTTGTTTAAATTTATTTAGTAAAAAATTAATTAATGAAATTTATAAAGACCAAAAGAAAAGATCTTCTACCAATTATGAAAATTATTAGAGAGGCTCAAGCCTTTTTAGCGAGTCATAAAATTGATCAATGGCAAAATGGCTACCCAAACAAAGACACTATTCTTGAAGACTTAATAAATAACGAAAGCTATATAGTTACAACTAATGACTCAACGCTGATTGCTACAGCCATGTTCTCAACCAAAAAGGAACCGACATACCAGTCGATTGAAGGGGAGTGGATTACCAAAGTCGATGCAAAATATGGGGTCATTCATAGAATGGCCATTACAAACAAATCCAGAAATAAAGGAGTTGCAAGGTTTATTTTTGAGCAGTGCGAACAACAACTCTTACAACAAAATATATACTCAATGCGCATCGATACCCACCAAGAAAACTTGGCAATGCAAGGATTACTTATAAAATTAAAATACCTTTATTGTGGAGTTATTTATCTTGACAATGGAGACAAGCGTTTGGCCTATGAGAAATGTTTAAATAATTTATAGCAAAAAAAAGCCTCGCATTGCGAGGCTTTTTTTTTAATAATCTGTGTAATTAAGCTTCAAAAGGAACAATAGACACATAGGACTTATTGTTTCTCTTTTTTGCAAATTTCACAAGCCCATCCACTTTAGCGTGAAGGGTATGATCTTTTCCAGCATACACATTCTCACCTGGATTATGTGCAGTACCACGTTGTCTTACGATAATGTTACCAGCTATAGCTGCTTGACCACCAAAAATCTTGACGCCTAAACGTTTTGATTCTGATTCTCTACCATTTTTCGAACTTCCGACTCCTTTTTTGTGTGCCATTTTATTTCGATTTTATTGTTATATAATTTAGCTTAAGGCTGAAATTAAATCGGCTTTTTTCATAGCTGAAATCCCAGAAACTCCTTTAGCTTTCGCTAATTCTTTTAATTGTGCAACAGTCATTGAAGACAAGTCTGCTGTCGCTTCTGCCTTTGGAGCTGCGGCTTTAGCATCTGGCTTAGAAACTTCTTTCTTTGTAACTGGCTTTGCTTTTGCTTTTGGCTCAGCAACTTTAGCTGGTGTCGCTTTTTTAGCTCCTGAAGCAACAATGCTTTCAATTTGGATTTCAGTTAAAGACTGGCGGTGGCCATTTTTAACTCTATATCCCTTACGTCGTTTCTTTTTGAATACGATCACTTTATCACCTTTAAGGTGCTTTAAGACTTTTGCTCCTACTTGAGCTCCGTCTATAGCTGGGGCGCCTACAGTAACATTGCTACCATCTGCAAAAAGAAGTACGTTGTCAAAAGTGACTTTTTTTCCTTCTTCTGTTTGCAAACGGTTAACAAAGACTTTTTGGTCTTTTTCAACTTTGAATTGATGCCCTGCTATCTCTACAATTGCGTACATAGCGTAACGTGTTTTATTAAATTAATTTATATTATTTTGCCTCTCAAAAGAGTTTAGCGGGTGCAAATATAATGCTTAATTATTACTTCACAAACAAAATGTTTCAAATAAGGGGAATCATACAACAACAGACCTATACATTTTTCGTGTTTCACAGGATTATGTCAAAGCATTTGTCGAATCATTTAAAAAAATTGTAGATGTTTAATTTTATTCGTAACTTTGCCCCACTCAAATCTTAAATGAAATTATTATGAAAACCACCTACTTAATTTTCACAATGTTGTCATGCAACATTGTATTAGCTCAAAGCTATCTAGAAAAACAACCTGAAAACCCCGAGCCAGGCAAATGTTATGCTAAATGCGTAACTCCTGATGAATTTAAAGAAGAAACTGTTGTCGTTGAAAGTGTTCCTAGTTATGATAAGCTAGAAGTCATTCCTGCTGTATACAAAACAGTATTTACCGAAGTAATTCTAAAGCCAAGTTCTAAAAAATTCATTAATGTCCCCGCGGTTTACAAAACAGTTGTGGACACTGTGTGGACTAAAGAGCCGTACCATAAAATTACAATAAAGGATGCAAAATTCGAATTTATTGATAAAGAAGTAGAAGTATTAGCTTCTAGAGAATCATGGGTAGCTGGTGAAAAGGATCCAGACTGTCCTTCAATAGATCCAAATGATTGCCGCATTTTTCATTATCGAAAAGACCCTGCTGTCACAAGAAATATTCCTGTTAGCATAGTTAAGGCTGCTACATCTACTCAAAAAACTAAAATTAGAGGCAACTATAAATTAGTAAAAAGAAACGTTGAAGTTAGCCCTGCAACTACAACCGTTAAGACTATTCCGGCAATTACAGAGCAAATTAGTAGAAAAGTTATTGTGACCGATGAAGCCACAAGAGTAATACCTGTAGCTGCAGAACATATAGATGTTACTAAACGAGTCTTAGTGAAAAAAGGAGGAATGACCGCATGGAGAGTTGTTCCCTGTACAATTCCTACTCGCGTAGGGGTTGTGCCAATTTATTATTCATCTGGAAGTGCCGTCTTAACTCAAGAATCAAAGCGATTAATTGATAAACACATATGGACTATCTTACAGAGTAATTCATCTTCTATTGTGGAGATTGGATCACACACTGACTCTCAAGGAAGTGCTAACTCAAATTTAAAATTATCTGAGCGTAGAGCAAAAGTTGTCGTTGATTATTTAGTAAAAAAAGGAGCTAGCTCAGAACGTTTAATTGCAGTTGGTTATGGCGAAAATAAATTATTAAATGAGTGTGATGACTCAAAAAAGTGTTCAAATTTAAAACATAAAGAAAATAGAAGAACTGAATTTAAAGTTTTCTAAACCAGTAAAAGTAACACCTATTTAAAAAACCTGAATTGATAAAACTCAGGTTTTTTTTGTTTAAAGTAAATGTCTTAAAATTAATCATCTATTTTTGTGATATTAAAGTGTAACAAAATAAAATTAAAAGCTACTAATTAATAACAATTAAAAAATTAACTCATGAAAAAACATTTATTTTCTTTAGCTACTTTGCTTGGGATGACTTTAGCAGTCTCAGCACAAGAGGTTAAGTTTGAAGAGTACGATTTAAGTAACGGAATGCATGTTATTTTACATCAAGACAATTCTGCTCCAGTTGTAACCACTGCTGTAATGTACCATGTTGGTGCAAAAGATGAAAATCCTGAACGTACTGGATTTGCACACTTTTTTGAACATCTATTGTTTGAAGGAACCGAAAACATTCCAAAAGGAGAGTGGTTTACTATTGTAACATCTGCTGGGGGTACCAACAATGCCAATACAACCGATGACCGAACTTATTATTATGAAGTGTTTCCATCAAATAATGTCGAGCTTGGATTATGGATGGAATCTGAACGACTCCTTCACCCTGTAATCAATCAGGACGGTGTGGATACACAAAATGAAGTAGTAAAAGAGGAGAAAAGATTAAGAGTTGACAACAGCCCTTATGGTAAATTTCTTGAGAAGATTAAACTCAATATGTTTAAAAAGCATCCTTACAAAGGAACTACAATTGGTAAAATGGCGCATTTAGATGCCGCAACTCTTGAAGAGTTCCAAGCGTTTAACACTAAATTTTATGTGCCAAACAACGCTGTACTTGTGGTTGCTGGAGACATCGATTCGGCTGAAGTTAAAGTAATGATTGAAAATTATTTTGGACCCATCCCAAGAGGTGAGGACATCGAGAGAAACTTCCCGAAAGAAGATCCTATTACCGCTCCGATGCGAGCTAAAGCATATGACTCTAACATACAAATTCCTGCAATCATGGCGGCTTATAGAACTCCTTCATTTAAAGAGAGAGACTCTTATGTCCTAAGTATGATTTCTACTTACCTAAGTGATGGAAAAACATCTAAGCTTTATAAGAAAATGGTTGATGACAAGAAAATGGCACTTCAAGTGGGAGCGATCAATCTTAGTCAAGAAGACTATGGTACTTACATCCTATATGGCCTGCCACTAGGAGATGTTTCACTCGACGATTTAGTTGCTGAAATGGATGAGGAAATTTTAAAACTTAAAAACAACCTTATTTCTGAAAGAGACTACCAAAAAATTCAAAATAAGTTTGAAAACAACTTTGTAAGCTCCAACTCAAGTTTTGAGGGGATTGCAAATTCACTGGCACGTTACTATATGTTGTATGGCGATGTTAATTTAATTAATAATGAAATTGACATTTACCGTTCTATTACACGTGAAGAAATCCAATCAGTTGCAAATAAATATCTTAATGCAAACCAACGATTGTTGTTAGAATACTTACCAGAATCCGAAAAGGAATAATCAATAAAAAACCTTAAAATGAAAACTAAATTATATATATTAATTGCCGTGTTTTTTATGTCTATAGGAGTTAACGCTCAGATTGACCGCTCACAGCAACCTAAACCAGGGCCAGCTCCAAAAATTTCTTTGGAAGAGCCGCAAGAATTTGAACTAAAAAACGGCCTTAAAATAATGGTTGTTGAAAACCATAAACTCCCAAGAGTATCCTTTAACTTGGCTTTTGACAGAGATCCAGTTGTTGAAGGCAGTAAAGCGGGTGTCACTTCGCTATTAGGCTCGATGTTAGGAAATGGAACAACAAATATTTCTAAAGACGAATTCAATGAAGAAATTGACTTTTTGGGAGCAAGGCTCAACTTTGGCTTTGGAGGCGGATCAGCCTCTTCAATAACAAAATATAGCAATCGCATGCTAGAGCTATTGGCAGATGCAGCAATGAACCCCTTACTAACGGAAGAAGAATTTCAGAAAGAAAAGGAAAAGTTAATTGAAGGCATCAAATCTAGCGCCAAAAGTGTTGATGCAATTGCGGGACGTGTTGGCGGGGCATTAGCTTACGGCAAACAGCATCCATACGGAGAATTTATTTCTGAAGAAACGGCTAACGAGGTAACTCTTGAAGATATAAATGCTTATTATGAAAAATACTTTAACCCAAATAATACATACTTAGTAATTATTGGAGATGTAGAAACAAAAGCTATCCTGAAGCTTGTGAAAAAACATTTCAAAAAATGGGACAAAGCAGACTCTATGACTACTATAATTGTAGAGCCTAACGAAAACCCTAAAACTTTAGAGATTAATTTTATTGACATGCCTAATGCTGTGCAGTCAAATATCTCGTTGTCAAGCAATGTGTCTCTAAAAATGAGTGACCCAGATTACCACGCGGTACTAATTGCAAACAAAATACTTGGAGGTGGTTTTAATAGCTATTTAAACATGAACCTTCGTGAGGAGCATGGCTACACTTATGGTGCTCGATCTTCTGTTGGAACAGACAAGTATGTTTCTAGATTTAGCGCTGGAACAGCAGTTAGGAACGCAGTAACAGATAGTGCTGTGGTTGAAACTGTAAAAGAAATCAAACGCATTAAGGCAGAGCCTGTTGCTGCAGATGCCTTATCAAATGCGAAAGCTAAATATGTAGGTGATTTTGTACTAGCACTAGAAAGCCCAAGCACAATTGCTCAATATGCAATAAGCACCAAAGTAAACGAACTTCCTGAAGATTTTTATACGACCTACCTTCAAAAAATAAATGCGGTTACAATTGAAGATGTTCAACGTGTGGCTAACAAGTATTTCAGCGCTGAAAACGCTCGAATTATTATTGTAGGAAAAGGGAGTGAAGTCATTGAAAATCTTGAAAAAACAGGCATTCCAATCAATTACTTTGACACCTTTGCAAACCCAGTTGAAAAACCTGAGTTTTCAAAACCTATCCCTGCTGGAGTAACAGCAGCAACAGTGGTTAATGCTTACATTACCGCCATTGGCGGATTAGAGGCTGTAAAAGCGGTTACTTCCGTGATGGTATCTGCCGATGTTACTATTGAAGGAATGCCCTTTAAGCCAACCGCGGTAATTAAAGCAATGTCACCAAACATGACTTCTATGGAAATGTCTATTGAAGGCATGGGGACAGTCATGAAGCAGAAATATAACGGAAGCGAAGGGTATACAGAACAGCAAGGAATGAAAATGCCGATGTCAGAAACTGAGCTCGCTGAAAAAACAGAAGAAAAAGGGTTGTTTCCTGAAACATACTTAGACGCCACTACACTCACATTGGTTAGTCTAACAGCTGTTGAGGGAGCAGATGCTTACAAAGTAAAGGTGAAAGAGGATTCTTTTCGTTACTATGATGCGGCTAGTGGACTTTTGGTGAGAACTGAAAAAACAGAAGAAGCACAAGGTCAAAAGGTCACTTCAGTTGAGGACCTCTCTGACTACAGAAACGTAAATGGCGTCTTATTTCCATTTAGTAGAAAAATAACTGCTGGTCCTCAAGTAATTGGAATGTCCGCAAGTAACATTACTATTAATGAAGGAGTTTCTGCAGACGATTTTAATTAATAAAAGCTCTAATACTAAAAAAGGTCGAAGCAAATGCTTCGACCTTTTTTTATGCATTTTTATTCACTAGATAAACTCCTAACAGTATAAGTAATGATGCAAGCCCTTGGTTTAAACCAAAAACCTCACCATCTAATAGCCCCCATAATAGTGCCACAAGTGGCATTAGGTAAGCAACCGAAGATGCAAATACTGGGCTAGAAAGTTGAATTAGGGTGTTAAAAATAATTTTAGCCATCACGGTTCCAAATAAAGAAAGAATTGCGACACAGCCAATTGACATATATATCGTGTCATTTTGAAAAGTTTCAGCTGTAAAAAAGTTAGAGAAGCTTAAAACTAAAACAGCTGGTATCACTATCGCCACAAAGTTACCCGTTGCTATTGCAATCGGCTTAACGTCTTGAAGGTAATACTTGATTATATTTACACTACTGGCATACATGACCGTCGCTAAAACCACAAAGCCCGCATAGAGATAATTTTGATCAGGATGAAGCTCCATGCTATTAAAAATAAGCATTGAAGCGCCTATAAACCCCAGGATCACTCCAAAAACTTGAGTTTTAGTAGACGTAATCTTAAAAACCGCTAGGCCAATCAAAATCGTGTTTAAAGGGACCAAGGAATTTAAAATAGAAACGACTCCACTGTCGACTTCTGTTTCTGCGAACGCAAACAAAAAGGACGGAAAAAATGTACCTAAAAACCCCGTAATAACAATCCACTTCCATTGATGATTCTGAATCGTTTTAAGAGATTTGTACCCTATTATAAAAATAAATAACGAGGACATAACGGTCCGCAAACTCCCTAACTGTAGCGGAGAAAGGCCCAAAAGTCCTTTTTTAATTAAAATAAAAGAACTACCCCAAGTTAGCGCTAGTAGAAAAAGAAAAAACCACTTTTTTTGCTCTGTATTCATTCAGAATTATTAATAGAGTACAAAATTGAACAATAAATTAGAAAAACAATGAAATATCTTTACATTTGTTTGGACGTAAAAAAGAACTAACATGAAGCACTTAAAAAAAATTATAAGTATAGCCGTTATTATGATTGCTTTTTTTTCTTGTAAGAATGATGGAAAAGCAGAAATTAAAACCGTTGAAATAGCCTCAGAAACAACCAACCAAAAGTTAGACCCTAATGCGATCTATTCAAAAGCAGAATTTAGCATTAAAGGAATGACTTGTGAAATGGGCTGTGCTAAAACCATAGAGAAAAAACTAGCAAAAATGGATGGTATGAAATCTGCTATTGTAGATTTTAAAAATGAACGCGCTTCAGTTGAATACGACGTTGCTAAAGTAGACCATTCAAGCATTACCAAAATAGTAAATGACGTCAGCTCTGTTTATTCTGTGGAAAACATGCAAACTATTACAGCAGCCTCCACAACTAATTAAGGCTTAGAAAGCCTCTTAATTACAATTCATTAATGCTTCAATTTCATCAACTTCAATAGGGATGTTCTGCATTAAATTTAAAGGAGCGCCTTTGGATTGAATCACCACATCGTCTTCAAGTCTAATACCCATATTTTCTTCAGGGATATAAATTCCTGGCTCAACGGTAAACACCATATTGGCTTCCATAGGGGCTTTTAGGGGGCCATAATCGTGCGTGTCTAGTCCCATATGGTGAGAGGTTCCATGCATAAAATACTTTTTATAAGCAGGCCATTTTGGATCTTCATTTTGCACATCTGCCTTGTCAATCAATCCCAATCCTAAAAGCTCAGAAGTCATTAGTTTACCAACCTCTGTATGATACGCATCCCACATAGTTCCGGGAACAAGTAATTTGGTCGCTTGTTTTTTAACGTTTAAAACGGCCTGATACACTGCTTTTTGACGTGCCGTAAAACGGCCATTTACCGGAATGGTTCGCGTCATATCGCTTGAGTAATTTGCATACTCTGCAGCAACATCCATGAGTAAAAGGTCGCCATCCTTACATTGCTGATTATTTTCAATATAATGCAAAACACAGGCGCTATAGCCGGATCCAATGATTGGTGTATACGCAAATCCTTTAGACCGATTTCTAAGGAACTCATGGGTGTATTCTGCCTCAATTTCGTACTCCATAACTCCGGGTTTTACAAACCCCAAGACTCTTCTAAATCCTTTTTCAGTAATATCACAGGCTGTTTGTATGAGAGAAATTTCTTCCGGTTCTTTGACCCCTCTTAGCGCTTCCATAATTGGAAAATTAGGAACTATCTCGTGCTTTGGATACGACGTTTTAACGCGTTTTAAAAAACGATCTTCACGAGTTTCCATTTCTACTGCTTGGCGGTAGTGCTCATTGTTGTTCATATAAAAACTACTAGAATTTTCCATTAATTTTGAGAAAATAGAATCAAATTCATCTAGCCAAAAAACAGACTTAATCCCTGACGAAGCGGTGGCTTGTGCCTTGGTAAGCTTAGCGCCTTCCCAAATGGCAATGTGCTCGTTAGTTTCTTTAACAAACAGCACTTCACGCAGCGCTTCTTCTTTGGCGTCTGGACAGATAATCAAAATACTCTCCTCTTGATCCACCCCACTTAAATAAAAAATATTTCGATGTTGCTCAAATGGCAATGTGCTATCCGCCCCAGTAGAAAAAATATCGTTTGAATTAAATACCGCAACGGATTTTGGGAGCATCTGTTGAGAAAACTTTAGTCTGTTCTTTACAAATAGTTTGGAGCTAATAGATTGGTATTTCATAGTATTCAGAGTTTGAATCAAATTTAAAAATTTTATATAAAACAAAGACGGAATTCATTAAATTACTCTGATTTAGTGCGGTTATTTAAAACTATTCTAAATAACAAAAATATGCCTATAGTTATTGTCTAAAACCTTACCGTGAAGTACCTTTGTGTAGTTAAAAAAATCAACTAATAATGAGTGAAATTTTAAAGTCATCAATTGGAAGAAAGATAGCCATGGCGCTCTCTGCATTTTTCCTAATGTTTTTCATTTTACAGCATTTTGCAATTAATATTTTATCTGTCTTAGACCCAGACACGTTTAACGAGGTGTCTCATTTCATGGGCACAAATCCGTTGGTACAGTTTGTCTTGCAACCGGTTCTTATTTTTGGAGTCATTTTTCACTTTGCAATGGGCTTTGTTTTAGAGTTTAAAAACCGATCTTCTAGATCTGTGAGCTATGCTAAAAACAACGCGAATGCTAATTCTACTTGGATGAGTAGAAATATGATTTATAGCGGCGGATTTATTCTAATATTCCTAGTAATTCATTTTATTGACTTCTGGATTCCTGAATTAAACATAAAATATGTGGTTGGAGACTCCTCTGGTCTTTTGGAAGATGGATCGGGTTACCGATATTTTGAAGAACTTCAACATAAATTCGTACCTCTTTGGCGCGTGGTGTTATATTGTGTTGGCTTTGTGTTCTTAGCATTACATTTACTACACGGATTCAACTCCGCATTCCAATCCGTTGGAGCGAACAATAAATATACTAAATCATTAAGAGGCTTTGGTAAAGCATATGCGATCCTAATTCCATTAGGTTTTATCGTAATTGCCATTTTCCACTTTTTTAATAATTCACACTAAAACATAGGATTATGGCTTTAGATTCAAAAATACCTGAAGGCCCTTTAGCAGATAAATGGACCAATCACAAAAATAACATTGACCTTGTAAACCCTGCCAACAAACGTCTGCTAGATGTCATTGTTGTGGGCACTGGTCTTGCTGGAGGTTCTGCAGCAGCAACGCTAGCAGAGCTTGGCTATAACGTAAAAGCGTTTTGTTTCCAGGATTCTCCAAGACGTGCGCACTCAATTGCAGCACAAGGAGGGATCAATGCCGCTAAAAATTACCAAGGTGATGGGGACTCTACCTACCGATTGTTTTACGACACGGTCAAAGGAGGCGACTACCGTTCACGTGAAGCAAATGTGCATCGTTTAGCGGAAGTATCCACCAATATTATTGACCAATGTGTGGCGCAAGGCGTTCCTTTTGCAAGAGACTATGGCGGCTTGTTAGACAACCGGTCCTTTGGGGGTGTTTTAGTTTCAAGAACCTTTTATGCCAAAGGACAAACGGGACAGCAACTCTTGCTAGGGGCTTACTCTGCTATGAACCGACAAATTGGTCGTGGAAAAATTAAAATGTACAATCGTCACGAAATGCTTGATGTAGTGGTTGTTGATGGAAAAGCACGTGGAATTATAGCACGTAACTTAGTTACTGGCGAAATTGAAAGACACTCAGCACATGCTGTGGTCTTAGGGTCTGGTGGCTATGGAAATGTCTTTTACTTATCCACCAATGCGATGGGAAGTAACGTTACTGCTGCATGGAAAGCACACAAACGTGGTGCTTACTTTGCAAATCCATGCTATACACAAATTCACCCTACCTGTATTCCTGTTTCAGGAGATCATCAGTCTAAGCTAACCCTGATGTCGGAATCCTTAAGGAACGATGGCCGCATATGGGTACCAAAAAATAGTGAGGACGCCAAGGCGATTCAAAATCGCGAATTAAAACCTACTGATCTTGCTGAAGATCAACGAGATTATTTCTTAGAAAGACGGTATCCTGCTTTTGGAAATTTAGTGCCTCGGGATGTTGCTTCTAGAGCTGCTAAAGAACGATGTGATGCTGGTTTTGGCGTGAATAAAACAGGCGAAGCGGTCTTCTTAGATTTTGCAGCTGCTTTTGTTAGATACGGAAAAGAAAAAGCGCATGTCAAAGGGTTAGGCGAAGAGGATGAAGCTCTTATTCAAACCCTAGGAAAAGAAGTGGTGAAGGGTAAGTACGGGAACTTATTTCAGATGTATGAGAAAATTGTGGATGAAAATCCTTACGAAACTCCCATGATGATTTATCCAGCGGTTCACTATACTATGGGTGGTGTTTGGGTTGACTATAATTTGCAAACAACCATTCCTGGATTGTATGCAATTGGAGAAGCTAACTTCTCTGAGCATGGTGCAAATCGTTTAGGAGCGTCGGCTTTGATGCAAGGGTTAGCCGATGGCTATTTTGTATTGCCATATACTATTGGAAACTACCTGTCTAAAGATATTAGAACAGGGCCTATTTCAACGGACTCCGTAGAGTTTGAAGAAGCCGAAGCTAAAGTCAAGTCAGAAATTGATCACTTTGTCAATAATAATGGAACCAAGGCTGTAGATTATTTCCACAAACGTCTTGGAAAAATTATGTGGAATAAATGTGGAATGGCTCGTAATGAAAAAGATTTAAAAGAAGCCATTGTAGAAATTTCAGCGCTTCGTGATGAATTTTATAAGGACGTTCGAGTGCCAGGCACCGCTAATGAATTTAATGAAGAACTTGCAAAGGCAGGTCGTGTGGCTGACTTCCTTGAATTAGGAGAGTTGTTTGCAAAAGACGCCTTGGTTCGAGAAGAATCTGCTGGCGGTCACTTTAGAGAAGAATACCAAACTGCTGAAGGAGAAGCCCAACGAAGAAAAGAGTTTCAATTTGTTTCTGCATGGGAATACAAAGGCGCTCCAAAAGATGCTGAATTGCATAAAGAAGAATTAGTTTACAAAAACATTGAAGTTAAAGAACGATCCTACAAATAAGCACTGCTATGAATTTAACATTACAAATATGGCGACAAGAAAACGCCAAGGCTAAAGGAAAAATTGTAGAATATCCAATTCAAGATATCTCTCCAGACATGTCATTTCTTGAAATGTTAGATATCCTTAACAGACAACTCATAACCAATGGAGACACTCCTGTCGCTTTTGATCATGATTGTAGAGAAGGTATCTGTGGGTCCTGTTCACTATACATTAATGGAGAAGCTCATGGACCTGACCGTCGAGTAACAACTTGCCAACTACACATGCGTAAGTTTAAAGATGGTGATACTATTTTTATTGAGCCTTTTAGAGCAGATGCATTTCCTGTTATTAAAGATTTAGTAGTCGACCGCTCTGCGTTTGATAGAATACAACATGCTGGAGGTTTTATCTCTGTAAATACTTCTGGAAACACACAAGATGGAAATTCTATTCCCATCTCAAAATACGATGCAGATGAGGCAATGGATGCCGCAACTTGTATTGGGTGTGGTGCTTGTGTTGCCAGTTGTAAAAACTCCTCTGCAATGCTATTTGTAGGGGCTAAAGTATCTCAATATGCCTTATTACCACAAGGTCAAATTGAAGCTACAGACCGTGTTCAAAATATGGTAGCGCAGATGGATTTAGAAGGCTTTGGAAATTGCACCAATACAGGGGCTTGCGAGGTTGAATGTCCTAAAGGAATTTCATTAGAAACTATTGCACGAATGAATCGGGAATTAATTAAAGCGAATGTAAAGTCTTAATCATTTAAGATAAACTCTATTGGATAACTCCAGTCAGCGCGAACCTCAATAGGTTCAGGATAATAGCTGACACGTTCAGACTGCTTTTTTAACAAATAATTTCCAGGATCATAAGTGCCGTTCTTATTAGAATCAAAAACAACTCTCATAAAATATACTCCTGTATCGAATTCTGTAAAATCAATAGGCGTTTGATTTAATGCTATTTTTTCTTCAACTACATCTCCTTTGTCAGTTGTCATTTGAATAATTAAAGGATAAACGCCATTAACAATCTGAATACGAACATTGCCATAAGAAGACTGTAATTTAGTACTCGCTTTAAAGTTCAAAGTATCATTTTGAACGCCATAAAAATCGGTTAAAGCAGTTGGTAATAACTGAATTTCGTAACTGTTTTTTTCGGTTTTATCAAAATCTAACACTACGCTATTTAACGTCGGATCCAAGACCATCGTTGCCTTAATAAAAACAGAATCTTTGTTCATCACCCGCACTTTTGATTCATCGACATATTCTAAAGGGGTCGAGGCACTTATTATATAAGAATCTTGTAGCTTTAGATCCGAAGAAAGGGGCTTAAACACCAAAGAATCCGATTTAAAATCTTTAATTCTCACAACAGCTGTATCAATAGACTGCGCACGAACAACTTCAAAAATTAAAGAATCAACTTCTAATTTAGGGCGATACCAATAGTTCAAAGTATCTTTTTCTATTTCTTTAGTGATGACGGATGAAAAATCATCTGGGATATCAGAAAGTATGTTTATAAGCATCGATTCAAAAGCACCCTCATAACCAAAAGCAATTTTATTTTGAGAGACTTGTCGAGCACGTACAAAACTATAATCGATCGATTCTTTAAATAGTTTCAATACATAAGCAGTGTCTGACGGGACTGTGATAAATTGTTTTCTATAAGCAATCTTATCAGTTTTTTGCTGGTAAGTATAATTCGGGTTCTCTTCCTTAAGTGCCGTTAATAAATATGATCCTTTTTTTAAATTTTCAAGACTAAATCCAGCGACACTATCAGTAACTGTTATGTATTTAGGCTTTTGCTTATATACAATAGAATCGTAGAAAGAAGAATCTACTTCATACAACAAAACAGCAACACGATCGTCTACATCTTTGTTTAAAGCATCCGTGACGATTCCAGAAACAGAAAGTGAGTCTATATAATTCCCTGTAGAAAACACGTACTTATAGTATGGAAACAAATTCCCCTCGTTATTATCTGCGATACTTTCTCCAAAGTTAAAAGCGTAGGTTGTGTTAGGTTGTAAGGTATCAAATATTTTAATAGTAATGACTTTACTTGCGATCCCAACTGGCGTAATCTCTGGCTCAATTTTCATTGGAGGCGATATAATAAGCTGGCTTTGAAGATTTTTAAGCTTCACATATTCATCAAATTGGATTTCGATTTCTTGAGCGTCAAAATTTATAGAAAAATTTTCTGGGGTTGACTTTATAATAACTGGTGGAGTAACATCTTTGTCTCCACCCGTAGTGGTCCCCCTGTTGGCACAGTGAGATAAAATCATACTGACTACAACTAAAAACCCTAAGTTAGCTATCTTATTACCCATTAAAACTGCATTTTGTGCAAAGTAACAATATATTTTAGTACTAACGAAAAATGGAATGCGTAATTGCTATAGTTGCTAAACTTAAACGCATATTTGTGGCGTTGTTCAACGCCAAAGCACAGGCTTCAATGGTAGCACCCGTAGTAATAACATCATCAACCAGCAACACATGCAAATGATCAATCTTATGAAGATTGTCGGCTACAAAACTATTAGACACAGACTGGAATCGTTCTTCTCTAGACTGAAAGACTTGCGTTTGTGTGAAAGTAGATTTCAACAATACAGAATCTTCATACTTGGCATTCAAACTAATTGCTAGGTGCTGAGCAAACAGCGCGACTTGATTGTAACCCCGTTGTTTGAGTTTGCGGGGGTGCGTAGGAACAGGAATAACAACAGCTACTTCACTAAATGACTTACACTGGACCAACTCAGCGCCTAACCATTTACCAAAAAACAGGCCGAGTTCTTCCTGGCCTTTATATTTTAAATTGTGTAGTAGCTTTTGCACTTTCCCACCCTTGTAAAAATAAAACAAAGCAGTTGCCTCTTTTAGTTCAACGCGACCATAAAAAATCTTTTTGATCGCTTCAGAATTTTCAAAGTGGTAATTCGTTAAAGGTAATTCGTGTCGGCAGCTGATACAAATTTGAAATTCATTGTCGGACAAAATCAAACCACAGGCTTGACATGTTTTAGGAAAAAAAAGATTAACTAATGAAAAGAACATAGAAAGGATTTAGGAATTCATAAAACTAAAATAAAATCTCACATTTTTAAGCAAGTTTACCTCTTAATTCACAAGGTTTTTTATTTTTGTAACATGACAAATCAACCAGATACTTTTAAAAAGGTAATATCCCACGCTAAAGAATACGGATTTGTATTTCAAAGCAGTGAAATTTATGATGGCTTAAGTGCTGTTTATGACTATGCACAAAACGGTGTAGAGTTAAAGAAAAATATTCGTGAATACTGGTGGAAAGCCATGGTTCAAATGAACGATAACATCGTAGGGTTAGATGCAGCTATCTTTATGCATCCAACCACTTGGAAAGCTTCTGGACATGTAGATGCCTTTAACGACCCTTTGATTGACAATAAAGATTCCAAAAAACGCTACAGAGCCGATGTGCTAATTGAGGACTATTGTGCCAAGATTGAAGGGAAGATTGAAAAAGAAATAAAGAAAGCTGAAAAACGTTTTGGTGCTAGTTTTGACAAAAATGAATTTATAACTACCAATGGCCGCGTAGTGGCCTATCAAGATAAAATTAAGGCTATTTTATCACGGATGGGACAGTCGCTAGAAAACGAAAATTTAGCAGATGTAAAAGCACTTATTGAAGAGCTTGAAATATCAGACCCATTAACAGGAAGTAAAAACTGGACCGATGTAAAGCAATTCAACCTGATGTTTGGCACCAAATTAGGGGCAAATGCAGAAACTGCTATGGATTTATATTTACGTCCTGAAACGGCACAAGGAATTTTTGTGAACTTTTTAAATGTTCAAAAAACAGGCCGTATGAAAATCCCTTTTGGGATTGCACAAACGGGGAAAGCCTTTAGAAATGAAATTGTAGCGCGTCAATTTATTTTTAGAATGCGTGAATTTGAACAAATGGAATTACAGTTTTTTATCAAACCTGGAACACAAGCAAAATGGTATGAGCATTGGAAAGAAGCGCGAATGAAATGGCATTTATCATTGGGAATGGGCGCTGAAAACTACCGTTTTCATGACCATGATAAGCTGGCTCATTACGCGGATGCTGCAGCTGATATAGAATTTAAATTCCCCTTTGGTTTTAAAGAACTTGAAGGGATTCACTCCAGAACAGATTTTGACTTGAACCAGCACCAGACACATTCTGGTAAAAAACTTCAATATTTTGATCATGAAGAGAATAAAAATTACACGCCATATGTTCTAGAAACCTCTATAGGGTTAGACCGAATGTTTTTAGCGGTGTTTTCAAATGCTTTAACCGAAGAAACTTTAGAAAATAATACGACGAGAACCGTTTTAAAATTACCAGCGGTATTAGCGCCCACAAAAGCAGCCATATTGCCTTTAGTAAAAAAGGATGGATTGCCTGAGGTTGCAAAAGCTATTTTAAATGATCTAAAATGGGACTTCAATGTGGTCTATGACGAAAAAGATGCCGTTGGAAGACGTTACCGTCGTCAAGATGCCGTTGGAACGCCGTTTTGTATTACTGTTGATCATGACACTCTACAAGACAAGTGTGTGACCATAAGACACAGAGATACCATGGAGCAGCAACGTGTCAAAATAGAAGACTTAAAAACAATCATTGAAAATGAAGTTGCCATGAAACACTGGCTAAAAATAATCGAATAGATTAAAATTAACCTGTTTTGAACTCAAACATAAAAAGTATTGCATACATACTGCTGTTTTTAAATACCAGTAATTTTTTTGGCCAAACAAATGATCCCCCAGCGGTAACTGCCGTAGGAAATCAAATATATTGTCCACAAAGCCAACAGCGGATTGTGACTTTTTTTGACATCGTCGATACTGACGACACAACTATAGATGCATTTTACATTCAAATTTCTTCTGGTTATGTTTCAAATGAAGATCGGTTAGCTTTAATCGGAAACCATCCCAACATTGAATCAATCTGGAATCCAGATGAAGCGAAATTAACATTAACAGGGCTTAGCGGGGGATCCGCTAGTTATACAGATATCATTGCAGCTGTATATGACGTTGTGTTCTCAAGTGCAATTATAAACGCAAGTGCCAAAACCTTTTCATTAACTGTTGGTTCTGCCAATTATTTGGTTTCAACGGACCATTATTACGAATTTGTTGCTGCAAATGTGATTACTTGGACTAATGCAAAAACCGCTGCTGAAGCCAGAACCTATTTTGGGTTACAAGGCTATTTAGCAACTTTAGCCTCTGCTGACGAAGCACAGATTGCTGGAGAATTGGCTCCAGGTACGGGCTGGATTGGTGCATCAGATCAGGGCAGTGAGGGCGTTTGGAAGTGGATGACTGGCCCAGAAGCAGGCAGTCCCTTTTGGAATGGTAATGAAAATGGATCTATAGCAGCAGGGATGTATGCAAATTGGAACAGCGGCGAACCAAACAATTATGATAATAATGAGGATTATGCTCACATCAAGGATGATGCTGTTCAAGGCCTTGCTGGGTCCTGGAACGACTTACCCAATAATACTACAGGACAACCCTCAAACTATCAAGCTAAAGGCTACGTCGTTGAATATGGCGGAATGCCAGGCGATCCCACATTGACTATTTCTGCAAGCACTACTTTTAGTCCACCCCAAATTTTATCAACTACCGCACCGGTAAGCTGTATTAATGAAACGGCTAATCTTGAAGCGACATCAAATACAGACGACATTGAATGGTATGACAGTGAAACTGGAGGTCCTCCTATAGCGAGAGGATTCTCTTTTAATCCGGTGTTAACTAGCGATACTACTTTTTGGGTATTAGCTTCAAATAATGGCTGCTCAAATGGCATACGCACTGCTATCAATGCAACTGTTAATCCAAATCCTGTAGCCGCTGAACCGAGTCCCTATTCACTTTGTGATGTTAATACTGACGGAACCTTAAGTGACGATGGATTAGCCTTGTTTGATCTAAGTACTAAAAAAAGTGAAATTCTAAATGGGCAAACGGGTGTTGATGTCACTTTTCATGCCAACAGTAGTCAAGCTTTAGCTGGATCAAACCCTTTAGATTTATTTACTAACACCACCCCTGGTTTCCAAAAAATATTTGTACGTCTCGAAAACACTTCTACTAATTGTCACGCCATAACTACCTTAGACCTTAAGGTATTACCCATTGTTTCTCCGACATTTGACTTGATTGACCCAATATGTTCCGGAGAGATCCTGACGCTACCTACTACTTCTAACGAAGGCATCACTGGAACTTGGTCGCCGGCCATAGACAACACATTGACCGCTGAATATACATTCATACCTACTACTGGAGAATGTGCAACTGAAGCCACTTTGCGCATTACAGTGATTCCTTTACTTACGCCCCTATTTACTCAAGTAAACACAATTTGCGTTGGTGATATTTTATTAGACCTACCATTGACCTCAAACAATAACATTACAGGATCTTGGTCACCGGCCATTAACAATACAAGTACCACAGAATACACGTTTACTCCAAATTCTGGATTATCTTGTGTCCCTCAAGTCAAAATGACTATTACAGTCCTAACGCCAACAGTGCCGGAGTTTACACAAGTAAATCCTATTTGCATAGGAGACCGCATGACGCTGTTGCCTCAAAGGTCTAATAATGGCATTACAGGAACCTGGTTTCCACCCTTAAACAATGTATCAACAACTACTTATACATTCTCATCAGACCCAGGGCAATGTGCGGATGCAACGACTATGACCATTGTTGTGAATACTATTAGTACGTTAACGATTAACGCCACTAATACTTCAGAAGATTTTGATTCAAATCAAGTAATTTCAGTCACCGCAACAGGCGGAAGTGGGGATTATGAATACCAATTAGATGGGGGTGTTTGGCAAAGTAATTCAACCTTTGAATATGTAACCGGCTGTGAAGAACACACAGTCGCTGTAAAAGATGCGCTTGGGTGCAGCACAATTCCTGAGAAAACGTTGATGATTATGGAATTCCCAAAATTCTTTACACCAAATGGCGATGGGTATAACGACACTTGGAACATCAAATGCCTAAAAGATAACCCCTTAGCTAAAGTCATTGTATTTGACCGTTTTGGTAAACTATTATTACTTTTTAGACCCGACCAAAATAATTGGGATGGTACGTTTAATGGACAGCTATTACCTGAAAGTGACTATTGGTTTATAGCCAGTTATTTAAATAGCAATGATGTTGCCACCAAATTTAGATCCCATTTCACACTAAGACATTAAAAACGATAGCCTATAAATACATCGCCTTTGACAATGACTTCAAAAGGAGCATTCCCCAACAGATTACGCCCAACCCCTAGTTTGCCTTCTAAAACAAACCCTCCGGAATTAATCCATTTCTGTCCTAAAGAAAATCCTAAAGCAGTATCAAAATACGGATCGTTATTTTTATCAAACGGATTGACTAATGATTCTTTATCATCCTTTCCGCCGTAGAAAGACAGAAAAGTTTCAACAAAAAAGCCTTTGGCACCATAGTCTTCATTTTGATCGAAATACATTCGAAAAAAAGGAGTGAACGCATAGTCTATAGGGTATATGTCGTAGCGTTTGTTAAAATTAACAAGTAACATAGCGCCGTAACCCATATTCCTGTCTTTCACGTATTCATAAGTACCGTCAAATATGGGGCCGGACAGTAATTTAATAACCCCTAATTTCACCTCATGGTGCTTTTCAAAAATAGTTGGGGATGGAGTGTTTGTTTGTCCGGTTAAATTGAAACAAATAAAAAAAGATGCGATAAGTAGGTGATTTTTCATAGGAGTAATAAATTTTAAAATATTACTTTTCAAAAACTATGCCAACACTTTCAAAAGTAGGCTCTCAATTGAACGGTTCCGCTATGAATTGTACGACTAGTTTCACTCTTTCTTCCGAAATAATTTAAATTTAAATCCAGGTACTTTGTCAGTTTTTTCTGGGCAACTAAAGACCATGTGAAGTTAGTTCCAGGTTGAAGCCCTTCCATCATTTGATAAGCAACTGGAGTGTTCGCATTTCCAGAAAATGTATTGGAAAAATAATTAAACTCTCCTGTAACAGCCGCTTTTTGGTTTTGAGTTAACGTAAATGAACACCCATATTTTTCTTGAACTAATTGCTCAAGACTCCCAACAGAGTTATCCTTTTTTTGATACTGATAAAACACATCAAAACGCTTGTTTTGATCTAATAAATAAGAGATTTTAGGACTTAAAAGAGATTGTGTTAATTGATAGTTTTTTGAAGAAAAATTCTCGCTTTCGCTTCTTATTTCATCTAGATTACTTTGTAAATTAAGCAACCATTGGTTTTGAATTTTATGAGTCATATTTATTTGGTGGCTAACGGACTCTAGCTCGATATACCCAAATGAAAGTACATTCCTGGCTTTTGATTTTAAATAGCTATATGAGAAGGTATAATGCTGTTTCCCTCTATTTAAGAATAATTGATTTCTAAAATTAGACTGGAGAGCCAGTTGATCTTCTGCTTTTGAATCAAATGGATTTAAACGAATAGACTGACTGTTATTTTTGTCTTTTCGATCAATTAAAAAAGAGGTTTGATTATAAAAATGAGACCAAAACTGTTTATTGGAATGGGTAGAATTGGCCCATTGAATAGGGTTAAATGTGATAGACTGGCTCAATTTATTTTGATGCGTTCGTATGTAAACCTGATTGGGCAATAAGACGCGTATATAAATAGCTTGGTCTTGAAATTGAGCAACTTCAAATTCTTCTAATTCCTGAATTCCATTTCCGTTATAGTCAAACCAAACAAAACTCCCTTGCCCTGGCTCTACTTCTACATATGTAAAATCTTGCTGAGGTAAGCGTCCCGCATTAGTTTCAAAAAGCGTATTCCAATGAACCAGGTTGTTTGCGATTTTCTGACTGTACTGCAGTCTAGAGTTCACAGATTTCTGTGATGGAGAAGCGCTGTTTTCTGTTGTAAATTCACGGTAATTGGCATATAAACTAAGTTGAGTGTTTTGAGTTTGAATCCATTTAGAGTCCAAATAATAGGTGTTTGAAGCGTTTACTTTAGTGAGGCGATTGTTTTTAAGACTGTCATTTACACGATGAATATATCCAATTTTAGCAAATACTTTAGTAGAATCCCCCAGACCTTTAAAAACTTCATAGGATTTAAACTTTTGACTTACCGGATCTAAAACATTTGAAATAAGTTCTTTTTTTTCGTTGTGTTCAGTTGAGAATTTAACCCCTGCCCACCCTTTTTTGTAGTTATACTTTAGCTGTGTGTTTGATCTGTAAAAAAGAGAATTAGAGGCAATAGCGGCTGTCTCTAGTAAGCTGGAGTTTGAAAATAACTGGAAGCGATTAAGTTGCAAGTTTGCTAAAACTACATGCCGCTGGCCTTCATAGTTATCATTATAATTTAAGCGCTGGAACTGATAGTTAAATTGGCCTATTTCTGGGTGCGCTAGTTGAGCTGCTGATTTAATAAACACTTGATCTCCAAGGTTCGATATAAGTTGGTTACTGGTGGGCTGTTCAAGATTCCAGTCTCTATTAAATTCTGGGTTATATAACCCTTGAAGATTTCGAAAGTTTTTTTGAATGTAGTCAACATCTGTTGTCAAATTTAACTTCCATATTTGGGAGGGCTTTAGTAATTGATGTGCAATCGACAATTGGGTTGCAACCCCAGTATTGTCCTGATCTTCAAATGATGAATATAAATTTAAATCATTTTTACTGGCAGCAAACTCAAAATCAACTGAAGTGTTTTTATTAGGATTAAAAGAACCGTTAACAACCGCCAACTGCAACTTGACAGGAGCTACAAGCTGAACAATAGGCTCGTAATCTCCTTGTTTTACTCCACTAATAGGAGGAATATATTCGTAGATATTAGAAATTGCGTTTGAACTAGTTATCATATAATTGCCTTGCTTCGGGCCCACCACTGTAAAACTAACAAGGTAAAGTTCATCATCTGCGTTTGAAGAAAACTCAAACACCTCCACTCCATTCACCTGAATTTTCTTATATAAAATTCGGTTTTCATTATACGGTTCTAGAGATGCAGATGGTGCTGTCATTAGTGATTGATCGTCTCCTGCATTGGATAAAATCGCTACTTGATCAGCATTAAGCGCTTGTTGAAGCGGTTGATTTTTTAAATCACTTTCGTTATAAACAGAGGCGCCAATGGTCCATTTTTCGGTTTTGAACTGACTTCCTGCGTATCCAATAAAACGCGAATAATTACGGGCACTGGATTGATAATCAACTGTGATTCGCATTTCTGATGTAACAGGATAAGTCGCATTAAAGCTAATTTCACCTGCGTTGTAATCAATCATATAATCCTCTGTAGCACCGCGGATAAGTGGAACTCCGTTAACGTAAACCGTTTCACTTCCTGAGACTATCAACACAAAGAGCTCATTGTTACTACCTACAAGCTTGTAAGGTCCTTGATTGCCCTCTTGAGCAATAAATTGACTTGTTGTGAACTGTCCACGAACTAAGGCACCTGCTGCATAAGCCGTATACTCAGAATTTTCATTTGTAAAACGAGTTGACAACGATAGCCCCTGAACACGCTTAGAAAACTCCGCATAGTAGGAATCTGTGTTTTTAAGATCAATATCACCCGCTCTTACCCTCCATTTATCACTAAAAACTTCTATAAAAACTTGGTCAAACTCATCCAATCGTTGTGAGTAACCATTTTCTTGTAGAGGTATATTAGAGTCTTGAATAGAAGCTCGTAGAGTTACTTTATCATTTAACTTTCCACTAATTTGAAGGTCTAGCTCACTGTTAAGAACCGAGTTTTGATTATTCCCTATGGTAACTCCCCTAGAGAGACTTCCTGAGGACATTAAACCGTCAAAAGGAGAGACTGTAAGCGACTCACTTGGCTCCGATAATTTATAAAGCCTCTCTAGGTTTCCCGTTCGATTGACAATAACCGATTCCTCTATTTCTTGATATGTATTTGTGATAAAGGCTGGATAATTTAGATAATGAACTCTAACAGCTTTGTGATCTGTTGGGTTTATGAAACTTAAGGACGCTTTTTGGAAGTCTACAACATACAAAGATGCAGGGATACGTTCGTTTTTTAAGTTTGTTATATAAAATGAAGACGGATTTATACTCACAGAGTCTACCTGAATAGTGTCACTCACCCTCAATGTTTTGAGCTTGTACAGCGATGACGACTGTTGAGATGAACTCAGAGTGAATGATAAAAGAAATAAAACGACAAAAAAGTACTTCATTATGACTCTTAAACTGAAAAAAAGGAAAAATATTTTGTTGATATTTTTCGTTAAAACAAGGCTAAATATTTAGGGTAAAAGTACTCTATTAATTATTTTAGCTGAAATTATTATAGCATAACATGAAAATTATTTCTTACAACGTAAACGGAATCAGGGCAGCTCTAAAAAAAGGGTTTATCGATTGGCTAATAAGTGCCAATCCAGACGTGATCTGTTTACAAGAGATAAAAGCACAAGAAGATCAATTGGACTTAAGTGTTTTTGAAGACGCTGGATACAACTATAACTATTGGTTTAGTGCTCAAAAAAAAGGCTATAGTGGGGTTGCTATTTTAGCAAAAACAAAACCCACTAATGTTGTTTATGGAACTGGAATTGAATCTATGGATTTTGAAGGCCGCAATATTCGCGCTGATTTTGAAGGGATTTCGGTCATGAGTCTTTATTTACCTTCTGGGACTAACTTAGCTAGGTTGGAACACAAACTTGAATACATGGATTTGTTTCAAGACTACATTAATACATTAAAAAAAGAAGTACCAAACCTTATTATTTGTGGTGATTATAACATATGTCACGAAGCAATTGATATTCATGATCCTGTAAGAAATAAAAATATCTCTGGATTTTTGCCTCAAGAGAGGGCTTGGATGAGTGCGTTTTTAAAGCAGGGATTTGTAGATGCCTTTCGTGAATTTAACTCTGAGCCTCATAACTATAGCTGGTGGAGTTATCGGGCCAATTCTAGATCAAATAACAAAGGATGGCGATTAGATTATACCTTAGTTGCACTGCCATTACAAGAAAAACTAAAAAGGGCCGTTATTTTATCAGAAGCGATCCATAGTGACCACTGCCCCGTTTTAGTTGAATTAAAATAAAATCAATTTTTAAAATTACATACAATGCTTAAAAAACTTTTAATTTTAACACTCGTAATCACTGCGTCTAGCTCTTGCGTATCTTCAAAAATATACAAAGAATTAGATGGTAAATACACAACTCTAAAAAATGATTATGACACTTTGAACTCAGAAAATGAGGCCGTTATAAACGAAAAAAACACACTCCAGAATCAACTTGATCAATTAAAACAAGAGTATGATGCTCTACTTTTAGAACGAAACGCACTACAACAAGAACTAGCAGCGCTTCAAAAAAAATATGATGCCTTAAGTGAATCCTATTCAGCATTAGAGCAAAACAGCTCAAAGGAAATTGCAGATAATATTCAAAAAAACAGAGAACTTTTAGCACAATTAGAAGCAAAAGAACTCGCCTTAGTTGCAGAAAATAATCGCCTTTTAAAATTAGAGGCTGACATGCAAGAACGGTCTCAAAGAATTGCAGAATTAGAGGCATTGATTGCTTCAAAAGACCAAGCAATGCGTGATCTAAAAAATGCTATTTCTAGTGCATTAACCGCTTTTGAAGGAAAAGGACTAACCGTTGAGCAACGCAACGGAAAAGTATATGTGTCGATGGAAAATAAATTACTTTTCAAATCTGGAAGTTGGGCTATTGGATCCGAAGGACGTACAGCCATTGAACAACTAGGTTCTGTACTAGCAGACAACCCCGAAATTGCCGTGCTTATTGAAGGCCATACTGATGATGATCCTTTTTCAAGTGGTGGGCAGATTGCTAATAACTGGGATTTATCTACTAAACGAGCTACAGCAATTGTTCAGATTTTAATTGAAAATGAAAGTATAAATCCTGAGAGCTTAACGGCGGCTGGACGCGGTGAATATGCGCCTATTGCCTCTAACGACACAACGGAAGGAAAAGCAAAAAATAGACGTATTGAAGTTGTACTTACTCCAAAATTAGACGAAATATCTAAGCTTTTAAATAACGATTAATGAACTATACCACACTTCCAAGTACCGATATTAAAGTAAGTGAGATTTGCTTAGGCACCATGACCTGGGGAAATCAAAACACTGAAGCTGAGGGGCATGAACAAATGGATTTTGCATTAGATCAAGGGGTCAACTTTATTGATACTGCAGAATTATATCCAGTGCCGGCGACTGCGGAAACACAAGGACTAACGAGTAAATATATAGGAAATTGGCTCAAGAAAAATAACACAAGAGACAAAGTAGTTATTGCCAGTAAAATTGCGGGACCTGGTGATTACACCGCACATATAAGAACAACTGGTTTTTCTCCAGACTCAATAAAAGAAGCTTTAGATTTAGAGCTTAAACGTCTACAGACAGACTACATTGACCTCTATCAATTACATTGGCCTGAGCGACATACCAATACGTTTGGGGTCCGTGATTTTAAGCCGAGTCCTAACGATCCCTGGACAGACAATTTTAATGAGGCCTTACACAGTCTACAAACATGTATAGAGGCTGGTAAAATTCGTGCTATTGGTATTTCTAACGAAAAAGCTTGGGGCACCATGCGCTTTGCTGAAGAAGTCAGAAACCATAACAGCGCTCCTATTAGCTCTATACAAAATGCTTATTCAATGTTAAACAGGGTCTTTGAAGGCGATTTAGCTGAAGTGTCTGTGCGTGAAAACATCGGACTTTTAGCATACTCTCCTTTAGCATTTGGAGTCCTTTCTGGAAAATATATTGAAGGAACCGCTGCAGACAATGCGCGTTTAAAGTTATTTCCACGTTTTGCACGCTATAGCAGCGAACAATCGACAGAAGCAACTAAGCAGTACTTAAATTTGGCAAAAGACTTAGGGATAAGCCTAACCACATTAGCGTTGGCATTTGTTAACCAAAGACCGTTTGTAACTAGCAATATTATTGGCGCCACTAACTTGGTTCAATTAAAAGAAAATATTGACAGTGTTAACACTAAACTTTCAGAAGAGACAATGGCCCGTATTAATGCCATTCATGCAGAGATCCCTAACCCGGCTCCTTAAAATCAATGTAAGCCATTAGTTATTTATCTAGGGCATTTACGAGACTTTATCCTTATTTGCTAATTGCCCGCAAGCAGCATCAATATCTTTCCCGCGAGAACGGCGAACGGTAACGGTGATATTTTTAGCTTCTAACATTGAAACATATAAATCGATCGCTGCATTACCAGCTTGCTGAAATACCCCATCGTCTATAGGGTTATATTCAATAAGATTCACTTTACTAGGGGCAAATTTGCAAAAATCTATCAGTGCTTCAATATCAGTTTTTGTGTCGTTAATCCCTTCCCATACTACATATTCGTAAGTGATAATACGACTCGTTGCTGCGTACCAATGCTGAAGAGCTTCCCGTAGGTCTTTTAAAGGAAATGTTTCATTGAAGGGCATTATCGAGGTACGAACAGAATCAATCGCCGAATGTAAAGAGACTGCTAAATTAAATTTAACCTCATCATCCGCCATTTTTTTTATCATCTTGGGGACTCCAGATGTAGATACTACAATACGCTTTGGCGACATCCCTAAACCTTCTTTAGACGTGATCTTGTCAATGGCTTTAAGTACGTTATTGTAATTCATTAAGGGCTCTCCCATCCCCATAAAAACAATGTTTGACAAGGGGCGATTATAGTACAACTTGCTTTGTTTATCAATCGCCACCACTTGGTCGTAAATCTCATCAGGGTTGAGATTTCGCATGCGTTTTAATCGTGAAGTTGCACAAAACTTACAATCTAAACTACAGCCAACCTGAGAAGATACACAAGCCGTGGAACGCTTGGCTGTTGGAATCAGCACGGATTCAACAATCATTCCGTCATGAAGCCGAATTCCGTTTTTTATGGTTCCGTCAGAGCTTCGCTGCATTGAATCCACTTTGATATGATTAATGCTAAAACTGTCGTCCATCATTTGACGAGTTTCTTTAGATAAATTCGTCATGTCATCAAAATGGTGTGCGCCCTTTTGCCAAAGCCACTCATATACTTGAGTGCCTCTAAAAGCTTTATCTCCATTGGTGGTAAAGAATGTTCTTAACTCCTCTTTTGATAAAGCACGAATATCTTTTTTGGTGGTATTCATCTTAATTAAAACTAGTTAACATTAAAAAAAAGCCTCAACATGGAGGCTTTTAAATTTGTTTTAGATGATTAGCATGGCATCACCATAGCTATAAAATTTATATTTTTCTTTAACCGCTTCTTCATAAGCCTTTTTTACAAAATCATGCCCACCAAATGCAGCAGTCATCATTAAAAGTGTTGATTTGGGCGTATGAAAGTTAGTAATCATACAGTTTGCAATTGAAAATTTATAAGGAGGGAAAATAAATTTATTTGTCCATCCCGAATAATCATTAAGATTTCCTTTAGAAGATACAGAGCTTTCAATGGCACGCATGGCAGTGGTTCCAACTGCACATATTCTACGCTTTTCTTTAAGCGCCGTATTTATGGTGTCTGCTGTTTGAGTTGGAATAATAATTTCTTCACTATCCATTTTATGTTTAGATAAATCTTCAACTTCTACTGGGTTAAAGGTCCCTAATCCAACGTGTAGCGTAATCTCAGCAAAGTTAATCCCTTTGATCTCTAAGCGCTTTAACAAATGTTTTGAGAAATGAAGTCCAGCAGTTGGAGCTGCTACAGCCCCTTCTTTTTTAGCATAAATTGTTTGGTAACGTTCCTCATCTTCAGGCTCAACTTCTCTATTGATGTATTTAGGCAAAGGGGTTTGGCCCAATTGCGTTAGTTTTTTTCTAAACTCTTCATAAGACCCGTCATATAAAAAACGCAGTGTACGCCCTCTAGATGTCGTATTATCGATCACTTCAGCCACCAACATTTCATCTTCGCCAAAATAAAGTTTATTACCAATTCTAATTTTACGGGCTGGGTCTACTAGCACATCCCATAAACGTTGTTCAGCATTCAATTCTCTAAGAAGAAACACTTCTATACGTGCTCCTGTTTTTTCTTTATTACCAAACAAACGAGCTGGAAAGACTTTTGTGTCGTTAAGAATCATTACATCATCTTCGTCAAAGTAGTCAATTAAGTCCTTAAACTGCTTGTGTTCAATCGTTTGCTTTTCACGATTCAAGACCATAAGCCGTGACTCATCTCTGTTTTCAGAAGGATATTCTGCTAATAATTCATCTGGTAATTCAAAGTTAAAATGCGATAATTTCATGCTTAGTTTTTTTATTTTCAAGTAGCGAATATACAACCTCAAAATAGGCGTTGTCAAGTATTTGAACCTTTATTTTTAAGATTCGGAGATATTGAATCCGAGTTCTGATAAATTTTCCCAAAAATCAGGGAAGGATTTTGAAACAACCTCAGCTTCATTTATAGAAAAAGAGGTTAATAGAGCCAAAGGCGCAAATGCCATAGCCATGCGGTGATCGTTATAGGTTTCTACAGTTGCACCAGACATTAGGGGCTTAGGATCTAAAAGAGATAAACTGTCATTGGTGATATTTAGATCCGTACCAAATTTAAAAATCTCACTTTTTAGTGCCTCTAAACGATCTGTTTCTTTAATTTTTAAAGTGTGTAAACCCGTAATATGACATTGTATTTGGAGTCCTAAACAGCTTACTACAATAGTTTGTGCAATATCTGGGGCATTCGCTAAGTCGATGTCTATCGATGGCGGTAAAGTATTAGTTGTTTTTTTTAATATGATTCTTGACGCCTCAAAGCTAGTTTCGACTCCCATTTGCCTGTAGATGTCCTTCAAGACCGCGTCTCCTTGCAGGCTGTCTTTTTTGTATGTGCTAAGACTCACTTGAGTGCCTGGTGGACTTAAGGCAATAATACTATAGAAATAAGAAGCAGACGACCAATCGGATTCTACTGTGAGTGTTTTTTGGGCCAGCTCTAGATAAGGTTTGACCTTAATTGTTTGACCTTCAAAAGACGTCTCAACTCCAATTTGTTCTAGTAATGACAGCGTCATTTTGATGTAGGGAACAGAGGTTATTTTTCCCTCCAGATGTAACTTCAATCCGTTTTTAAGTTTTGTAGCCATCAGCAATAATGCGGAAATATACTGACTACTTACGTTCGCTTTCATTCGAACCTCATCTTTCAATAACTGTTTCCCCGTAATTTTTAAAGGAGGATACCCCTCTTTGTTAGCATATTCTATATCTGCACCTAGTTCTCTAAGAGCTTCAACCAGTATTTGAATGGGGCGTTCTTGCATTCGCTCCGACCCAGTCAATAGAGTTGTATTCCCTTCTAAAGTCGCGAAATAAGCAGTCAAGAAACGCATGGCGGTTCCTGCATGGTGAATGTCTACAGTAGTAGATTCCGTGCTTAACGCCTTAAGCATGTACTGGCTATCATCTGAGTTAGAAACATTATTTATTTCTAAACTACTGAAAAGGGCTTTGAGTAATAAAAGTCGGTTGGATTCACTTTTGGACCCTGTAATGGTAATGTCAGTACGTGGGTTTATTTTTGAATTTTGAAGGAAAAGATGCAAAATCTATTTTAGTTTTTCGTTACTGTGGTGACGGTTGTGATCCCGTTTGGTTTTTAAGTCTAGCTTTTTATCAAAAGCCTCTTGCAAATTTACACCAGTTTGATTGGCTAAACAAAGAACAACGAATAAAACATCCGCCAATTCTTCACCCAGGTCTTTATTTTTATCACTTTCCTTTTCACTTTGCTCGCCATAGCGTCGAGAAATAATACGAGCCACTTCTCCCACTTCTTCGGTGAGCTGTGCCATGTTAGTGAGTTCATTAAAATAGCGTACACCATGGTCTTTGATCCAATTGTCAACTATTTTTTGTGCGTTTTTAAGATCCATGTGCTTAGAGTTATAGAATGACTAAATTAGTCAATCTTCAAATTAAATCAAATTAATTTTACCACTAATAGTAATTGAAAATAACTGATCACTCGCGCGTTTTAGTATCGACAATAATCGTGACGGGGCCATCATTTACAAGGGCGACTTTCATGTCAGCGCCAAATTGTCCTGCCTGAACTTTCTGCTCTAAATCAGTTTCAAATTGCTGAATGAATTGCTCATAAAGTGGTTTGGCAATTTCTGGCTTTGCAGCTTTGATATAACTAGGGCGGTTGCCTTTTTTAGTTTGTGCATATAATGTAAACTGACTCACCACAATAGCTGATCCATTACTGTTTTTAAGGGAGGTGTTCATGACGCCATCTGCATCATTGAAAATGCGAAGATTTGCAAGTTTATTAGTTAACCAGTTAATATCTTGACTAGTATCCGTGTCTATAATTCCCAAAAGCACTAATAACCCAGACTGTATCTCAGCAATTATGACGCCTTCAACAGACACGCTTGCTTGTGAAACACGTTGAATCACGGCCCTCATTTAGGCTCATAATTATCGGTTCTGTAATGTTCCTCATCGCCTTCCAAAATTTGAGTGTAACTTTTATAGCGCGATGCCGAAATCTGATTGTTTTCAAGGGCCAATTTCACAGCGCATTGGGGTTCATGTAAATGCAAACAGTTGTTAAATTTACAGGACTGCTTTAGTGCAAATAATTCTGGGAAGTAATTATCCACCTCAGCGGGTTCCATATCTACAACCCCAAAGCCTTTGATTCCAGGGGTGTCTATTATTTGAGCCTCAAAACTTAGATCAAACATTTCTGCAAAAGTGGTGGTGTGCTGCCCTTGTTTGTGTTGATCAGAAATCTCTTTGGTTTTAATATTTAAGCCAGGCTCAATAGTATTAACTAATGTAGATTTTCCAACCCCTGAATGCCCTGCAAACATGCTTGACTTTCCAGTCATCAGGCTTTTAACAGCCTCAATATTTTTGCCTGTTTTCGCAGAAATGCTTAAACACTGATATCCTATCCCTTCATAAAGAGACGTAAGATCATTTACAATTTCTTTGGTAGCAGCATCATTGACATCTACTTTATTAAAAAGCAATACTGCTTTGATTGAGTACGCCTCAGTTGTGGCTAAAAAACGATCAATAAAACTTGTAAAAGTAGGCGGGTTATCTATAGTCACTAACAAAAAAACCTGATCAATATTACTCGCAATAATGTGCGTTTGCTTGGAGAGGTTCACCGATTTTCTAACAATGTAATTTTGACGCGGATGTATTGTATTAATCACCCCTGTTTGGGTGTTATTACTGGTTTCTAAATCAAAATCCACGACATCTCCAACCGCCAAAGGGTTGGTGCTTTTGATGCCTTGAATTCGAAACTTCCCTTTTATGCGACATTCATAAAACGTTCCGTCTTGAGTCTTAATTGAGTACCAGCTTCCGGTAGACTTATATACGATTCCTGTCATTCTTAGTTTTAAAGATCTTGACAAAGAAACAAATTTCTTTTAAGACCTCATTTCTATGTAAACAAAAAAGGCTCGCAATGCGAGCCTTTTTTTATTTATTCAAGATTTTCTCTTGATGATTGATTGATTCTTGGTGTACCGCCTTAAATAGTTTGAGTATAAACTCTTCACTTAAATTGTACTGCTCCCCTTCTAGGACCATTTTACCTAAAATTTCATTCCATCGTTTGCTTTGCAAAACAGCAACATTTTTTTGCTTTTTAAGGGCTCCGATTCCTTCTGCTACTTTCATTCTCTTTCCTAAAGTCTCCAGTAACTGATTATCCATCACATCTATTTGTGCACGCAAATTTTGTAGCTGGTCATTATAGTCTGCTTCTGGAGTTGATTCTTTTCTGATCTTTAGATCTTTCATAATCTGAATCAAGGAAGCTGGCGTTACTTGTTGTGCGGCATCACTCCAAGCATTATCTGGATCAAAATGAGTTTCAATCATAAGGCCGTCGAAGTTTAAATCTAGAGCTGTTTGTGAAACGTCAAAAATCATATCGCGATTTCCTGTGATATGAGATGGATCATTAATCAATGGAAGGTCAGGGAACTTTGTTTGAAGCTCTATTGCCATTTGCCATTCTGGTGTGTTTCTGTATTTAGTTTTTTCATAAGATGAAAACCCTCTATGGATAACTCCAAGGTTTTTAATGTCTGCAGTCGCCAATCTCTCAATCGCCCCTAACCATAGGGCTAAATCTGGATTAACTGGATTTTTAACCAAGACCACTTTATCTGTACCGTGTAATGCATCGGCTATTTCTTGAACAATAAACGGGCTCACAGTTGAGCGCGCACCAATCCAAAGTAAATCGATATCATGTTCTAAAGCTAATTCTACATGTGCTCTATTGGCAACTTCAGTTGCTGTTTTAAGACCCGTTTCAGCTTTTACTTTTTGAAGCCATTTGAGCCCTAATGCCCCAACGCCTTCAAAATTTCCTGGACGTGTGCGGGGTTTCCAAATTCCTGCACGATAATAATTTACATCAGTATCTTTAAGCTCATGAGCTATTTTTAATACTTGTTCTTCGGTTTCTGCACTACAGGGGCCGGCGATAACTAAGGGGTGGTCTAGATTTAACGCATTCAACCAGTTTCTAAGTTCCTTTTTATTTTCCATTTTTTAATTTTTAAGCGATTCCTTTTAATATTTGTTTTATATGATTTGTGTTTTTCATTTCGTTGTATACAGCCTCAAAATTATCATTTTCCATGTAGGATTTAAATTGATTAAGGTTTTGAATATACTCCGTAAGTGTTTCTATAACGTTCTCTTTGTTTTGTTCAAAAATTGGAGTCCACATTGCTGGTGAACTTTTTGCTAGTCGTACCGTAGACTCAAATCCACTTCCTGCCATGTCAAAAATATCTGACTCATTTTTCTCTTTATCAATTACTGTCTTCCCTAACATAAAGGAGCTAATGTGTGATAAATGTGAAACATACGCAATATGTTTATCGTGATCTACAGCTGTCATATGTCTAATATGCATTCCCATTATTTCAAAAAGTGCAATAACTTGAGAAGAAAGAGCCGTTGATGTTTTGTCTAATTCGCAAATGATATTTGTTTTGTTCTTAAACAATTCTTTTAACGCATAGGAAGGGCCCGAGAACTCAGTACCAGCAATAGGGTGAGTCGCTAAAAAATTAGCGCGTTTTGGGTGTGCAGCTACGACCTCGCAGATTGCTTGTTTGGTAGACCCCATATCAATTACAATGGTTTGATCTGATATTAACTCTAAAACATCCAACAACACATTAATTGCGGCATTGACTGGCAGAGCCAACACAACAAGATCTGCAGTGCTAACGCTGTCTAAATTGGCTGTTTTATCTATAATCCCAAGCTCTAATGCTTCGTTGATATGCGTAATATTATGGTCAATTCCAGAAATGGAAACACCAGGGATATGCTCGCGTAGATCTAATGCAAAACTTCCACCAATTAACCCAACTCCTATGATACTTACCTGTTTCATAATACGCGTTTTATAGCCAGTTCAATACTTTCTTTTGGAGCACATAATGAGAATCGAATATAGCCTTCTCCATTAGTTCCAAATATGGTTCCGGGTGCAATGAACAGGTGATGGTCCTTTAATATTTTATCAATAAATGCTTCTGATTTAAGCCCTGCTGGCAACTTGGCCCATACAAACATACCAGATGTATTCGTGTCAAAGGTGCAGTTTAAAGCGGTTGCTAACTTCCATACCAACTTTCGTCGTTCAGAATAAACGACATTCAAGTCACTAAACCAGTTTTTTGAACTGTTTAGAGCTTCAATGGCTCCTTTTTGAATCCCATAAAACATACCAGAATCCATATTGCTTTTAACCTTAATAACGTTTTCTAAATGCTCTTTAGCACCCATTAACATTCCAACACGCCAGCCAGCCATATTAAATGTTTTACTTAAAGAATTCAATTCTAAGCAAACCGCATCAGCTCCTTCTATATTAAAGATACTGCTGGGGTTGTCATTTAGTATAAAACTATAGGGGTTGTCATTGATAAGTAGAATGTCATTCTTTTTGGCAAAATCAACAAGTCCTTTCAAAACCTCTTTATCTCCCAAAGTCCCCGTAGGCATGTGAGGATAATTGACCCACATTAATTTCACCTTGGAGATGTCCATAGCTTGTAAAGCAACTAAGTCTGGCTGCCAATTGGAGGCGGCTTTTAAATCGTAAAAGACTGGGGTGGCCCCTACTAATTTTGTCACTGATGTATAGGTGGGATAACCTGGGTTTGGAATCAAAGCAATATCTCCTTCGTTAAGATATGCCATTGAAATATGCATGATCCCCTCTTTGCTCCCCATTAATGGAAGCACTTGGTTTTCCGGATTTAGCACGACCTTGTAATGAGTGTTATAAAAATTGGCTATGGCAGACCTAAGTGCTGGTAATCCTTGATAACTTTGATATTTGTGTGCAGAAGCATCTGATAAACTTTCTGTAATTGCAGAAATAACGGCTTTTGGAGGGGCTATATCAGGACTGCCAATGCCTAAATTAATAATAGGGGCACCAGCAGCTTTAAGGGCATTGACCTCTCTTAATTTTTTAGAGAAGTAATATTCTTCAACAGTATGTAAGCGGTTGGCAGTGATCATTGTGTTTTTGCGTTTATATATTCCCCTAATATTTTAAATTCCTCGGCCATAATTTCCATGATGGCTTTTCCTTTTTGGTAATCAGAAAAGGCTTCAAAAGTAATATCTACAAAAAAGGCATATTTCCAAGGGGTATCAATTTTAGGGAGTGATTGGATTTTAGTTAAATTTAAATTACAGTCACTCATCACGTTGAGCATCGCGGCTAGACTCCCCCGCTTGTGATCTAAAAGGAATTTTACAGACGCTTTATTTATAGTTTTTGTATTGTGTAAGCTAGGGTCTCTTTCTACAATCACAAATCGTGTTTCATTGTGCTTAATAGTTTGTATGCTTTCTGCCAAAACATTTAAAGCAAACAGGCTGGCAGCCTCTAAACTAGCTATAGCCGCAACTCCCTTAATTTGACCTTTATGAATTCTCTGTGCAACTTCAGCAGTATCTGTGTCTTCAATTAATTTGATGTGCGGGTACTGTTTAAAAAACTCTTTACATTGTAACAAAGCCATCGGATGAGAGAACACTTCGTTTATATCTTCAATAGCCTGCCCTTTAAGCGCCATTAGATTGTGCTGTATCTCCAAAAAATACTCCCCTGTGACATGTAGGTTTTGGTCGTCAATATGTGCATAGTTAGGAATAATAGAGCCTGCGATAGAATTTTCCAAAGCCATAATAGCGACATCCGTTGTTTTGGAAATTAAGCTATCCACGACTTCGCTAAATGAAAGGTAGGAATGAACCTCAACAGATTCATCAAAATATATTTGAGAAACTATGTGATGAAAAGACCCTTCAATTCCTTGTATGGCTACACTTTTTTTCATAAAAAAAAATCCCGATGTTTACATCGAGACTAATATTTAAAATTTATGTTGATAAATTATATACACAGGGCCTCGATTTCTTTTCTAAAAAAGAAATAATAAAAGCTATAAAAAATATAATTTACATTTATCATAAGTACTTAACTATTAGGCTAAAGTATCTATTATTTATATAAATTAAAATTTAATATCTTTTTTTTTTTTTTCAAACCCTAAAATTATAGATAATTTAATAAAACACCGCTTGAACTAGATAAATGCTATTTTTTTTCTTTTTTTAAAAGAATACCTTTAATAAAACACATAAGAAGTACGCTCAAAATGCAATGCTTTAAGACAATCTATCAGTCCAAAAACAACAACTGACCCGAATAGTATTGCTCTAGCTCCACGACTGGTGGTCTGTGAACACTTATAACATCGCCTACACTTCTAATGTCAACAGTTAATGATTGTCGTGGATTCACAGTGATATCGTGACTACTTCTTTGAAATACAGTCACATGTTGCGCTATTAAATTTGCTCCTTTAAATTCGCATAAACTAGTATACAGCCCAACAGACAGACTTTCTGTGAGTCCAGAAATCTTGAATACTGATAATCCGTTAGCGACAACATTAAGACTTTGCGAGTTGATTTCCATATCAAAATCACCAATATTTAAGTAACTCGAGTTAAAATTATCACTTATAAGGGTCAAATTATCAACGTTTAAAACTCCTTGCGTTGAGGTTAAGTATTGAGTGCTACTTCTAATTTCCTTCAAAAAAGGAGTTGTTACTATCATTTTGGTAAGTCCAAAATCTCTCACAAAATTACAGGAATTAGTATCGGTCAACTGTAGTTGGGTATCGACGACCGTAACTTCGATGTTGCTTAGTAAGTTTTTACCTGTTTGAATCTCTACTTTGTAGTCTTCTCCTTGCTTAACGACTAATTCAATGTCTCGGTTCACTAAAATTTTATCAAAAGGATCAACGCTCAAAACCTGCGTTTCTGGAGCACCAGCGGATTGAACACACCCCCAGGCGTCTTCTTTGTTGCAAGAAAAAAACATCAGTATGAGTAGTGAGTAAACTAATTTCTTCATATTACAGTCTGATTCCGATTCCAAATTCGAGAGCTTCCGCGGTAGCTAAATGCGATTTAACCGTAAAAGCTCCAAACCAACGTTTGTTAAAATGATATTTTAAACCAAGTCTATTGTATATACGACCTTCAAAATCATACGGATAGTATATATAATACCCTGTTTGCGCTACCATCGACCATTTATTGACAAATAGCTCATACCCCAAAAAGCCTCCAACCCGCCTGTAATCGGCATTGGGGTCCGAGGGTGTTTCGGGGAAAGCAACACTTCGATAGTTGATTTCTTCTTTCAGAGCGAATGAAAAAAATGCGTCAACCCCAAATTGAATTGCGCTAAAATAATTAAAACGTTTATCAACATAAGCGGAAACAGTATAAAAAGGATATTGCTTACTTCCGACAACATCGGATTGGCTGATGCCAGATCGTAATACAAGATTATAGTTCAAGGATTTTGAAATTACAGGCATTTCTTTAGAGGCTACAACGGTTGTTTTCTTGGTGCCTAAGTCATAATTTATTCCCATGTTAAGTGAAATGGTATTAACGCTGGTATTGGGTGCTCTAAAATTTCCGTTGGAGGCATGAAAAAAGACCAAGCCCGTCTGGATGCCAATTGGTCCTAGTAGGTTTGGTTTTTTATAGTTAAGCATCAGGTAGGGGCTCCCCAATAGCTTCGATCCAAATGCAATGTTTTTTGGATTTGATGTTTTATCATATGGATTAGAGGCAATTACAATTCCTTGTCCAATTCGCAACATAAGTTGACGTTTAAAAAAATAAAAATTAAAATGTCCATAAAATCCAAATGTATTACCAAGGGTCTCGTTTTGTAAATCTTGATACATAAAAGAAGCTCCAAAGTCTGGATAATTATAGCGCTGTTGCCAAACATTTTCCCCATTAGTGCGCTTGTTCCAACCTATTATTACGCCTTCAGGATGTCCTTGAATAAGGTGGAGTATATCATTATTGTGAAGAGGTATCGTTCCTTTAAAATAGTTAATATCTAAATAGGATTGACTTAACTTTTTTTGTGAAAGTCCCACAAAAAAAGAAATAGTAAAACAACAAACAAGTAAACAACGCATTTAGAATAATTTAACTACAAAAGTAAACGAAATATAACATTTTATGTATAAACCAATAAACATAAAGTTTTTTTATTAATTGTATATTCTGTAAATTTGTAATAACAACATAGAGGATAAATTTGATCTGATTGCAACCTCATTAAAAAAAGCTAAAAGCAGTATACTACTACTCTACAGCCCAGCAATTTTATTAGTTTATCCTAAAAAAACACTATTTATGAGTTATTTATTCACTTCGGAAAGCGTTTCAGAAGGCCATCCAGACAAGGTCGCAGACCAAATTAGCGACGCCCTAATTGATAATTTTTTAGCATTCGACCCCAGTTCAAAAGTGGCTTGTGAAACCTTGGTTACTACAGGTCAGGTAATCCTTGCGGGGGAGGTAAAATCAAAAACCTATTTGGATGTGCAAAAAATTGCACGTGATACCATAAATAAAATAGGCTATACTAAAGGAGACTATATGTTTGACGGCAACTCCTGTGGTGTGCTTTCAGCGATTCATGAACAATCTGAAGACATTAACCGAGGAGTAGACAGGGGCAACGAAGAGCAAGGCGCAGGGGATCAAGGAATGATGTTTGGTTACGCTACTAATGAAACTGAAAACTACATGCCTTTGGCATTAGACCTCTCCCACCGAATTCTAATAGAACTAGCAGAAATGCGAAGAGAAGGAACTGAGATACCCTATTTGAGACCCGATTCTAAAAGTCAAGTTACTATAGAATATGACGACGACAATACACCTAAACGAATCGAAGCCATTGTTATCTCTACACAACATGACGATTTTGATGAGGAAACCGCGATGTTGGCTACAATTCGAGAGGATTTAAAATTAAAACTAATACCAAGGGTAATTGCACAACTTCCTTTACATATTCAAACCTTGTTTGATGAGCACATTACCTATCATATAAACCCAACTGGTAAGTTTGTAATTGGGGGCCCTCATGGAGACACTGGATTAACCGGACGAAAAATAATCGTAGATACTTATGGTGGGAAAGGAGCTCATGGCGGGGGAGCATTTTCGGGAAAAGACCCTAGCAAAGTTGATAGAAGCGCTGCCTATGCCACACGTCATATTGCAAAAAACATGGTAGCATCTGGACTTTGCTCTGAAGTATTAGTTCAAGTTAGTTATGCTATTGGCGTAGCGGAACCTATGGGAGTGTTTATTGACACCTATGGAAGCTGTCCATTTAATTTAACTGACGGAGAGATTGCAAACAAAATATCAAAACTATTTGACTTGAAACCTGCAGCAATTGAAAAACGATTAAAACTTAGAAGCCCAATATACAGTGAAACTGCCGCTTATGGACATATGGGACGTGAAAACAAGTCTGTTACAAAAGTATTTCATAGCCCAAATGGAGAAAGCGTAACATTAAACGTAGAGCTATTTACCTGGGAGAAGTTAGATTATGTGGATGACATAAAAAATACGTTTGGAATTTAATTCCACTAACTTAAAAGCCAAGCTCCAAAGAGGATTGTAAGCATGGAAATAACGTAGTGCCACTTAAAGTTTTCTTTTAGCAAAATAACAGCCAATATAATCGTAAATATTGAACTGGTAAGACTAATGATACTAGAGATAAAAGGATTAGTAACCTTAAGCCCATACATACCTGAAACAATTGCAACAGAAACAACTAAAGCCATTACATGGATATAATCCAGCTTAAAAAAAGGTATGGGGGACTGCTTCAAAAAGTACAACATAAAACCAGCTACGAGTAAAACCACCAACTCTTGATGAACTGCAAGAAAAACTAAATCATAGGTTTTTAAATTATACCATTGCATAATAGCGGTGGCAGAAAAACATAAAGCCATGGAAAACAAATAGCGATGCGTAGAAAAACTAATAACTATTGTGTTGTGACGTTGCTTCCAAAGAAAAATAAAAAAACCCAAAGCGATACATGAAATTCCTAATGCATAATTTTTTGGAATTATATCTTCTACTAAGTATAAATAAGTAGCTGTAACCGTAGACCCTATTAGACTGTAATGAATAAACGTGTTTAATGAACTTTGTTTGATCGCATAAATCATAAATACTAAGCCAAAAGCTCCAATAACACAGGTTAAGTTAACAAAAATAGCCTGGCCTATGGTGTGATAAAAAATAAGATTATCATAATTAAAAATTAAGACAATAATTCCGATAAAACATGTAAGGATTGAGCGCTTTACAATAACCTGCAGTGGGAAATAGTCAGATACTATCCATTTCCATAGGACATTACTAAATGCAAAAAAAAGCGCCGATAAAACTAAATACTCCATAAGAACTTAAAAGTATCTTTTTAGTAAAGCCAACTTAAAACGCTTAAAACCTGTTAACTTAACTAATTCCAAATATTCAACTTCAAGCTCTGATAATATAAGGCGATAGGAGGTCGTTTGTTTTTCTAGCTGATAGCTAGCAATAAGGAAAAACAGTTTGAGATAAGCATAGTAGGAATTTGTTTTTGAACCATCTAAACTTACAAGCTCTAAGTAATGTTCGGCTTTATCATAATTCTTGTTTTTAATTTCAACAAAAGCAGAAGATATTAAGTACGTGTTTTGAGTGGTATAATAAACCCAATCCCCCGTCTCAAATAAATCATCATAAAATATTGAAAATATATGTTTGATATCATCAATAGATTTTGTGAAAATTAGTGCAGGAAAAACCTCAATAAAAAAAACAGAAATATGTTTTCCTTTAGCGATATCTACAATTTGATTAACTAAACTTTGTGTCGGTTGAACCTCTTTAAAGTGGGTGGTTATAATCTGATAGCCTAGCAGACGACCTAATAATGTAGGATATAATTCTAAATTTGAAATATCGGGATTATAAGCTTTAAAAGTTGATTTTCCAGATAGAAATAAATGATAGTTTGAAAGTAAATTAACAAATATCTGATGATCTGGCTTATGGTCTAATAAAAGTCTATTATTAATAAAAAAACCGTAATAGCCATTGAAATTAGAGTAATCGATATAAAAATCTAAAACAGTAGTCTTAAACACATACTCATCACTTAATAACGGAGCTAATTTTTCATACTGTGGTCTGGTAAGCGTTCGTAAAACACCCCCCACGGCATACGCTATTTTCAAAATATCTAAAATTTCTTGAGAGTCAATATCATCCTTTTTAAACAGTAAAGGGTAAGGACGTTTAGCAAAAATAACTTTTAATAAATCTACGCGACCTCTTCTAATGAATGACTTAATAAGAACACTTATATAATAAATATAATCCGAATGAGGCTTTAACTTGATTAGACGCTCTAACATTTCAGAACTGATAGAGTTCGTGTTTTCAAAATCCGCAATAAAAGTCCATATATTCCAGTTCTCATCCTTATTTACAAATTCAGAAAACTTAGCAAAAGACGCATAACCTATATACTCTGAGAGTGCGTCAAGTGTTTTAAATTGTGGCTCGGCTGAAGGCAAAAAGTCAAAAAAACGACGTAAGGTATTAAACCCTATAGGGTGTAAAACACTCACTGAAATTTGCTCATGCAAATATCTAACATCTGATTGTTTTTGAATATGAAAGCCAAGCTTTTTATAAATCTCCAGCTTTAATTTTGTGACGAGGTAGTCCATTTAGTGAAACTACAAAAAAAATAGCAGCCTCGGGCTAACTATGGGCTTAAAATTGGATTAATAATAATTACTTTTACAAAGAGTACGTTTTTGTAACGTTAGAACTGTTTTAGTTAGTAAGTTAGTCAAAAAAAAAACCCGTTTTAAGAACGGGTTTTTTTATTTTAAATATGTTGTATTACAGCTCGTAACGCACACGAAATGTTAGGTATCGAGGCTGGATGAAGTACTCTGTTTCACTTACCGAAATATTTGAAGAACTGCTTTGGTTTTGAGATCGCGTATCTAAAAGATTGGTTGCTCTAATTTCGTACTCAAATTTAGAGTCATCGTCTTTTCTGTAGGACAAAGACGCATTCCAGAACTCATAGGTGTTAATAGACCGCTCTTCACTACTAAAATCATTGTATGAATAATCCGTTCTAAATGTAAAGGTCTTAAAGATTAATGCATCCACTTCAACTGACGGGCTTTTCGTGAAAAACTTAGTGCTGTTGGCCCCTAAGTTATTGTCTTGAATCGTGTAACGATAGCTTAAGTCCACATTAGGAGCCGTTTTAAAGTTGGTGCGTAGCTGCGCTCGATAGGTTTGTGAGAAATTTTCGTTTACAGATTGTCTGTTTTGAATAAACTGGTTAAACTTAGAATAATTTAAGTTCGCTCTAACAGAAGCTCTTAGTTTTCCAAAAGTACGCTGGTAACGCCCATTAGCGGTAAGACTTTCATCTTCAAAATTGGAATTGAAAGGGGTAGAGACTCGAATTACACTTCCTGGACTAAACACAGATTCTGTTCTAATATTATCAATACTTTTATTATAGTTAATGTTAGCAAATATGTTTGTATAATTAAACATATTGAAACTGTAATAAGATACGTTAACATTATGAGAAAGCGCACTTTGTAAATCTGGAGACCCAGAAAACAAGGAATTATAATTATTAAGCACCAAGCCACTTGCAAATTGAGAAACGTCTGTAAACTGGGTACGCATGCGATAGGTTAGATTTATTGTTTCACTCTTTTTAATGTCAAATCTCATGTTAAAATCCGGAAGAAACCTATAGAAATTGTCTGTAGTTTTGGAGCCATACTGGGTGTTGGCAATAGAATAGGCATGTGCTGAAACTCCAGGGGTAAAAGTGAATTTGCCATATTTTAAGCGATAATGCAAACCAAGGTAAACATCTGAGAACGTGTAGGCAATATCGTTCGTTGCTAAACCATCGGCAATTACAGGGGTTGGATCAAATACTGTCTGGTCATCAAGGTTTTGAAAAATATTAGAATCAAATTGTTGACGACTTAGTATTGTCCCTAGTGTGATGTTGATGTTACTTTTTTTATTAAGAATATTCCAGTAATCAAGCTTAGCATCCACTTGATTAGATTGTATTCTCTTCTCTTGCCCTAGGTTATAACCAATCTGCGAACCGTTTAAACCAAGACTGTTAGCGGTACTGCTATAATTAGCTTTATCTTCTAAAATAGCATTATAAAACGGATCTTCATCCTTTATTAAATGCTGTGCCTCAAATGCAAAAATATTAGTCTCGTTAAGCGTGTAATAGTAATTTAGGCTTTGATTAAAGCTAAATGGATTAGCATCTTCAAGCTGATCAACATCACCATTTATTGAAGAATTGAAGCGTTGATTTTGAGTGCTTTTAGACAGGTTTCCAAGTGCTTCATATTCCAACTGATTACTTGCGTTTGGCTGGTACTTTGTTGTTAGTTTTAGCATTCCCAAATCATTGTTTTGAGATGTATTGCTCTCAGTCCTTTCGTTAGGGATTCCTAAGTCGGTATCAATATATTGAGTACTTCTGTTTTCTTGTAGTTCATTTTTACTGTTTGAGAAAATAATAAACCCCCCAAAATCTAGTGTCTTTTTGGGAGACCAGCTAAAATTGGCAGCCCCAAATTTTGTGTTAATATCCTTAGCTCTATTATTTTGAAGTAACAAAGAGCCGATGTCATTATTACCTAAGCTCAAACTTGTGCCACTGTTTTGGCTTGGCGCTTTAAAGCCCCCCGAAAAGTTGAAAAAATCTCGACGAGTAAATGCAACTTCGCCAATATTATTTAAATCCCCTATAACATTAACACTATATTCTGGGCTATAATAAAACAATTTAGGTTGGGCTAAGTAAAGGTCATTTGCCTCAGAATCGCCTGCACCAACGGTAACATTTCCAAACCAAAAGTTTTTCTTTCCTTCTTTTAGCTTTATGTTTATGGCAATATTATCTTGATTATTAGTAACCCCTCTTAATTGACCAACTTCCGAATAATTTTTAAGAACTTGAACCTTATCTACCGCATTTGAAGGAATATTTTTAGTTGCTAACTTGGTGTCTCCGTCAAAGAAATCTTTACCCTCAACCATTAGCTTAGTCACTACTTTACCCTCTACTTCTACTTGGCCGTCATCATTAATTTCAACGCCTGGCAAGTTTTTTAAAACATCTTCTAACTTTCGTTCTCTTCCAGTATTAAAAGAGTCTGCATTATAAGTCAATGTGTCACCGCTAATAGTTACGGGCATTTCATAAGTTAGTTCGACTTCATCTAAAGAGTTGTCCTGAATTAACACAAATTCTTTAGATATATTTTTTTCTTTAGTCTCTAAGACTTGGTCCATAGACGTCATGCCAATGTAACTAGCCTGTATAGTATAAATTGTGTTCTTTTTCAAATCCAATCGAAAAAGGCCTTTATCATTGGTAATTGCATAGGAGTCCAAAGACTTTGTAGCTTTATTAATAGCAATAACATTTGCTAGTTCTAATGGGTTTCCTAAACTATCTTTAATAACTCCCTCAAGCTTTACTTGAGAAGCGCCTGCGATACTCATCGATAGGAAGATGATTGTAATAAAATATTTCATTAAATTAGTTTATTTTCTTCGTTGATTTCTACGCCCACCATACATTGAGCGCATTTCTTCCATTTTTTTTGTTACAATATCATTATATTCTTTACGTGATACCACCTCTCCTTTTTCAGGGGCTTCAATTACGTCTTTATCTTGAGGGTTCATTACTATTTTAGAACACAAAATGGTTGTTTTATCTGTATTGACCTCTAGGATTAAACCTGGTAATCCCCAGAAATCACCTGGACCCTGACTCACTGGAATCTGTGGCGTATACCAAGCAGTTACTTCAATTTGTTTTGGGATTTCAATCTCATCTGATATCGTCGTTGTATGAGTAGAATCTCGTTTAACTTTTGAATCTTTGGGGGGCGACTTTCGTCGCATGCTGCGCCAGTCAAATTCGTCTACTGTTTTAATTGCTGTGGCTTTCATACAAAGGTATTGGCCAATTTGCTTCGTTTCAGCCCCTAACTTCCATTCAAGCTTTGGCAAGGAGTCTGAAATTAAAAATTGTTTACCAAAAAATTCTTGATCTTGCAAAAACTGCTTTGACTTGACATTCTTGTACTGCATGCCAGCAGAAAAGCTACTACCCCACTTGCCAAATCCACCTCTACCTCCGGGGGCTTCAAGAACCTCATCTTCTTGGTAAGTTGACGCTTCTCTGTCAAAGGTTAGTATGTATGTTTTCTCGAACATACTACGCATACGGTCAGCCATTTGCTTCTTTCGTTCTTCGGTCATTTTACGACCACCCCAGCCATCCATATCAACAGATGTTTTAGAAAAATAATAGGCTTTTCCTTGAAAGTTTTGCGCATAAGTTACTGAAGAAATCAGTAAAACCATAAGCACTATTTGATAGGCTTTATTTAGAGAGTACATATTTATTGATGTTAATTTAATATCTTTTTAATTTGACATACTAATTTACATATAGTTTAACTGAAATACGTTAAAATTTATATAATTAGTCCATGACCTCAACTTCAATAGACACGCCATTGCCTCTACCATCTGACTGAAAACTCATTTGCTTCATCTTTTTTTCTACGATTTGATCGTACTCAGATTGCGATACAGATTCTCCCTTTGCAGGGGTCTCTATTGCGATTTGTTTCCTTGGGTTCAATATAACCTTACTACACAAAATTATTTTTGAATCGTAACTTAGTTCTAAAATAAGGCCTGGAAGTCCTTGAAATCCATCAGGACCATTACTAATAGGGATTTGGGGCGCATACCAAGCCGTAATAACTTGGGTTTTTGTAGGCTCATCTGAAAAAAACGATTTAACAGGCCTTTCTAGAGTCGCTTTATAACAGCTATATGTGCCAATGTTTTTGGTGTCAGCATGCAGTTTCCAGTCGTTTTTCTTAATTGAATCTTTTATTAAAAACAGCTTTCCTAAAAACTCAGTTTGTTTAGTGTACCGCTGCTCTTTAAGGTTTTTGTACAATACCTCAAAGCCCCCATCCGTCGTGCCAAAAACCACAGATCCCCCTACAGAAGGGGGCGCAAGCGCTTCATCTTCTTTGTAAACGGATTGTTCCTTATCAAAGGTTAAAATAAATGTTTTCTCAAATTCCTTTTGAAGCATGGTCATAATTTCATCTTGCATTCCACCCACCTGGGTGCTGTCAAGTTCGATTTGTATCTTATCTTTGGTTTTATAGGTGGCTATGCCTTGGAAGTCTTGGGCACTTAAAATTGAAGCTCCAAATAAAAGTAAAAAAAAGAGTCTGGGTTTTGTAATCATGATATTGAATTATGTTAATACATTAAAATAAAACACTATCTCTAAATAAGAGACTGCTAAACTACTAAAATGTTACAAGTACAAGTAAAAAAATTGTATTTTTAAAGTCGTGATAAAGCAACCTTTGTACATATTGATCTTGTTTAATTGTTGGCTTTTTGGCCAAACGACCTTATCCGCTAATTTAGTAGAATCTGTTCCACACAAATGGGACCGTTTTGCTGGGGTGGATCAATTTGAGTCTTTATATTTCTTAAAATCAAATGCGCTTTTTAAAAAAAACAGTGAAACCCTACAGAGTTATAGCGATTTAAACAAAGGAGCGATTTCAACTGTTTCAACGTTCAACCCATTAAAACTAGCCTTGTTATTTAGAGACTTTAATTCGGTTACGCTTTTGGATAATCGCTTGGCTGAATTGGCAAGCATTGATTTTAATGCCCTGAGCCCTTTGCGTACCCTAACACATATTTCTTATGGAAATGACACCACCTTTTGGGTCTTTGACTCCAATACACTTCAGCTAGAATTATTTGACTATACCATATCCACGTCACGAGTTAAAACAGCACCACTTAAAAGTGAAATTCTAGCCCTAGACAGCGACTATAATTATTGCTGGGTGCTTCTAAAAGACGAATTACAGTGTTATAACTATATGGGAAGTTTGATTACAAAACTTCCAAATCAAGGGTTTACGGACTTAAAACTTTGGAATGGAATCCTATTTTTAAAGAAAGAAAATGCCATTTACTATAAGCCAAAAGAGAGTGCCGTTTTTTTGACTTTAGGCTTATCTAAAATTTTAGTAAAACAGTTTTTTGTAATCAATCAAACCTTGTATATTTATGACGAAGAATTTCTTCATCACTACCAACTTTTAAACAATTGATATTATGCATGTTGCTATTGCCGGAAATATTGGAGCAGGGAAAACAACCCTAACCCAATTACTCGCGAAACATTACAAATGGGAAGCTCAACTAGAAGATGTTGTTGACAACCCTTATTTAGACGATTTTTACAACCAAATGGAGCGCTGGAGTTTTAACCTTCAGGTCTATTTTTTAAATAGCAGGTTCCGTCAGGTGTTGAAAATTCGCGAAAGCGGAAAAAACATCATTCAAGACCGAACCATCTACGAGGACGCAAATATATTTGCGCCTAACCTACATGCAATGGGCTTGATGACCAATCGTGATTTTAAAAACTATTCATCCCTTTTTGGATTAATGGAGTCACTCGTGCAGTCCCCAGATTTAATTATCTATTTAAGAAGCTCAATCCCCAACCTTGTGTCTCAAATACACAAGCGTGGTCGCGACTACGAGAACACTATAAGTATTGACTACTTAAGCCGCTTAAACGAGCGCTATGAAGCTTGGGTTCACGGCTATGCCAAAGGGAAACTACTAATTATTGATGTTGATGATTTGGACTTTGTAGATAAAGAAGAAGACCTTGGTTTTATCATTAACAAAATTGATGCTGAAATAAATAGTTAATTTTAGCCTCAGTAAAATCCATAAAAAAAACCCTCTATAAACTATAGAGGGTTTTTTTGTTACTAATCGGAAAGATTAATTTATTTTGATAAGCTCAACTTCAAACACTAAGGTTGAATTAGGGCCAATCTTAGGACCTGAACCTCTTTGGCCATAGGCTAATTCAGAAGGTATTACCAAACGTAATTTATCCCCTACTGACATGAGCTGTAATGCTTCTGTCCATCCTGGTATAACTTGTGAAACACCAAAGGTAGCTGGCTCTCCACGTTCTACAGAACTATCAAAAACAGTCCCGTCAATCAAAGTTCCTGTATAATGAACAGTCACTTTATCTTGAGCTGTTGGAGAAGCTCCTTCGCCTTTAGTAAGGACTTCGTACTGAAGTCCGCTTTCTGTGGTAGTAACCCCTTCCTTTTTTGCGTTTTCTGCTAAGAAAGCAGTTCCTTCTTCTGCTAAAACCTTAGCTTTTTCTGCAGATGCAAGGGCTGTTTTAGCTTGTAATTCCTTGAAATAGATTTGTAGAAATTGTAAGCTCTCTGCTTCGGTAACTTCTAAGTTATTCCCTTCAAATACGTCTTTAAAAGACTTTGCAACGGCTTTAGAATCTATAGACTCTAATCCTTGAGATTTAACACCTGTAGCCACATTGACTCCTAAGCTGTAACTTAGTTTTTGTATATCATCGCTTGAATCACTTGAGTGACCACCTAAAATAGGAGCAATTACTAACCCTATTAAACATGTAAGTTTAATAAGAATATTCATAGAAGGACCTGAAGTATCCTTGAAAGGATCTCCAACGGTATCGCCAGTAACTGCTGCTTTGTGAGCTTCTGACCCTTTGTAAGTCATTACCCCATTGATTTCAACACCTGCTTCAAAAGATTTCTTAGCATTGTCCCATGCACCACCAGCATTGTTTTGGAAAATAGCCCAAAGCACACCCGACACAGTCACACCAGCCATATATCCACCAAGCATTTCTGCTACTAACATATTGTTATCTTGATACACTAGTTTACCAACTAAAACAACAAGTATAGGGAACCCAATAGTTAAAAGTCCTGGCAACATCATTTCTTTAAGTGACGCCTTTGTTGAAATGTCTACACATTTATCGTATTCTGGTTTTCCAGTTCCTTCCATAATTCCTGGAATTTCTTTAAACTGTCTTACCACTTCATTTACCATTTCCATAGCTGCTTTCCCTACGGCGTTCATTGCCAATGCAGAGAACACCACTGGTACCATTCCACCCACAAATAACATCGCTAAAACAGGCGCTTTAAAGATGTTAATTCCATCTATACCTGTAAATGTTACATAGGCAGCAAATAAAGCTAAGGATGTTAGTGCTGCAGATGCAATTGCAAATCCTTTTCCAGTTGCGGCAGTTGTATTACCAACAGCATCTAAGATATCTGTTCTTTCTCTAACGATAGGATCTTGTTCGCTCATTTCAGCAATACCACCTGCGTTATCAGCAATGGGTCCAAAAGCATCGATTGCTAATTGCATCGCTGTTGTAGCCATCATTGCAGAGGCTGCTAAAGCAACGCCGTAAAATCCAGCTAAGGCATAGGATGCCCATATGGCAGCTGCAAATAATAATACAGAAGAAAACGTAGAAATCATACCCGTCGCTAAACCAGCAATAATATTTGTTCCTGCTCCTGTGCTTGACTGTTGTACAATTTTTAGGATTGGTTTAGAACCTAATCCTGTATAATATTCTGTAAACGCTGAAATTCCAGCCCCTACGACGAGCCCAACTAAACAGGCATAAAACACTCTCATTGAAGAAATATCTTGAAGACCTTCCCCAAAGAAATTCATTTGCATTGTTTCTGGTAACATCCAAGTCACTAACCCAAAACAGGCTGCAGCAACCATAACGATTGACGCCCAGTTACCAATATTTAAAGCTTTTTGTACATCCTTTTCTTTTGCATCGTTGGATGAAATTTTAACTAATAAAGTTCCTATAAGTGAAATAATAATTCCTACACCTGCTATAGACATTGGCAAAAGAATTGGTCCAATGCCGCCAAAGACATCCTCGATAGCACCTCCCATATCTTTAATCACATAGTTTCCTAAAACCATAGCTGCTAAAACAGTTGCAACATAAGATCCAAATAAATCAGCTCCCATTCCTGCTACATCTCCAACGTTGTCACCAACATTATCAGCAATAGTTGCCGGGTTTCTTGGGTCATCTTCAGGGATATCAGCTTGAACTTTCCCTGCTAAATCAGCACCTACATCGGCCGCTTTTGTATAAATCCCACCACCAACTCTTGCAAATAAAGCAATGGACTCAGCACCTAAAGAAAAACCAGCTAAGGCTTCTAAAACAACAGTCATTTGATCTGTGTTTGTCCATTCACCACCCATGAAAAAGTGATAAAATATAATAAAGAATAATGTTAAGCCTAAAACTGCTAAACCAGCAACTCCTAACCCCATAACAGTACCTCCACCAAAAGAAACTTTTAATGCATTTGGTAAACTTGTTTTGGCAGCCTGTGTCGTTCTAACATTTGTTTTGGTTGCTATCTTCATACCCATATTTCCTGCAAATGCAGAAAATATAGCTCCTATAATAAACGCCGCTACTATTAAATACGTTGTTTGCATATAAAACGCAATCCCAGCTAAAACAAGACTAGCTCCAATTACAAAATAGGTAAGTAATCTATATTCAGCATTTAAAAAGGCTAAAGCACCTTCGTAGATGTGATCTGAAATTTCTTTCATTTTCCCATCACCTGCATCTTGTTTCATTACCCAAGATTTTTTAATTAGCATGTATGCTAAGCCTAAAACTGCCATTGCAACTGGCATCCAAATCATCATTGATTCCATAGTATAGTTTTGTTTATTTTAACGGGCGTAAATGTAGTAAAATGATAAGAAACTAAAAAACCTAATTTGAGATAATTACGACACGCCGTTTTAGACGTACAAATAAGAAGCCTTAAAGAAGGTGATTTTAAATACATAATTATTAAAACCCTGGAGACATTCCAACTCTCACCCCAAAATTTGGTGCGTAGTTGTTGGGATTCGTAAATTCCGATCGCCATATACAATCAATACGAAAAATTCTTAGGTTACCAAAGCCAATGTTTTCGACGCCAAATCCATATTCATAATAAAGCTCTGTAGGCGCATTATAAGCTATTGTGGATTGATTAATCGCTGAATTAGAATCAGATACATTGCCAACAACGCCTCTAAAAGTCATCAAGCTTCGCAGTTTCAACTTGTTAATAAGTGGAAGTCTATTTAAAATAAATCCATTGAAGTGGTGTTCAAAATGCCCTACAAGAAATTGATCTACAACAAAGTCATAATAATTTAAAAGTGAAAAGGTATTGGCAACTAGTGAAAATGTTTGGTTGGCAGGGACAGGGCTGAGAACTGATAATTGCGCGTCGCCAAATATTTTTCCCGCTTCAAAAGTAGTGTCTAAAATTCCAAATTTACCGAGTTTTAATGGCTGGTTATAGGAGAAAAATAGTTTTGAGTAATTAGTGTCTCCAGCCCCCACTTCTAAGCCTTTTTGATAACTTAACAAGAAGGAAGGGTAAATATTTGTACCAAATTTTCTTTCAACTCCATAGCCAAATAAATTTCTTTTTGGGGTATATAAAAAATACAGCTCAGCACTATTATCAACCAGCTCTGAGTTTACTACTTCTCGATTATCGTCAAAGTAGTCTATTGAGAAAATCTCTGGGGCTGCGGACTCTATGTGGCTGTTTGAGTAGTTGAGACCTGCTAAAAAATTTGTCTTAAGTTCAATATTTACGTTTGCAGATATTTTTTTGACTCGTGACAAGAAATAGTTATCCCCCCTACTAAAAAGGGAGGTGGTTCCAAATCCTGTTTGTGTATTGCCAAGACTTGTAAGAATACGACTACCAAGCTGCTCGGTATCATTCAAGTAGCCAAGGCCCACAATAACTCTAGGGGTGTAATTCAGTAAGTACTTAGCATCGAGCAAATACTTAAATTGTTTGTCTTTGAATCCGTAAGCTAATTTACCTTTAACTCTAAACCTATCATTTAGGTTTTTAAACGTCCTAAATCCTGCAGAAACCTTAAACCCTTCAACATCATTAATTGCGAGAGCACTCCAAACCGATCCAAACTCAATGGAGTTAGACACCCTTATGAATCCACTAGAAAGTGTTCTCAAAAGACCTGTTATGTTTCTTATTTTTTTATTTCCATTAAGGTTTTCAAGCACCGATTCTGTATCACTATTATCAATAGAGCTTGGTATGTTTTTTTGCCAGTATTCTTCGCTTTTTTCAAATTGATTTTGCTTGAACTTAGCAACTTTATCGTTATAAAAATCAGCAGATCTTGTGTTTTTGAAATCGTAATTTTCAAAGGTCTCTGTACGTTTTACATAAAGCCCCTTTTCTTTTTCATTTTTAGTCAACAACGTAAAATCAGCTTCGTAAACATTTTTTTGGGGTAGAAATACACTGTCATTTTTTACAGAGAAAGACTTTTCAAAATACAAGTTACGAACAAGGTTTAAATTGATCTTTGGGTTGACATGCATGCTTATGGTATTGACCGCAAAGATGCTGTCAGTG
>Ga0209632_10000075_pt1 | contig 97257 bp, 107 predicted proteins | sample COG_10_FD_184754 | JGI IMG/M metagenome (GOLD analysis project Ga0209632, IMG submission 184754) | Pelagic Microbial community sample from North Sea - COGITO 998_met_10 (SPAdes) (version 2) | ecosystem: Environmental > Aquatic > Marine > Neritic zone/Coastal water | place: Helgoland, sampling...
ATTATATCTAAGGATAATACAAAGCATGAATATTTAAATGTATATATGAATACTTTATTAACTATGAGTATTCTATTTATTGTATTATATACTGCTCAATTATACTTGAGGAAATAAGATATAAATTTATAGTCTTTATAATTTTATATTTTATATTTTACAAAACAATTTCATATTGAATTTCATTCAAATTAGAACCTGAATCTTTAGAACCAGAATCTTTAGAATCGGAATCTTTAGAATCATCATACTTTATATGTTCTAATCTAATTTTATCTATTAAGATTCTGGCTTCTTTTAATTTATCATAATCTATTCTAACACGGTTTTCTATTTTATAGTCTCTTTCGAAGTAAAATTTTTTAGCTGTAAAAATAGAATCAGATATTATATCATAAACAACATATATACCCTCCCTGCTATTTATTACTTTAGTATTTTCCCCATGATCTCTTAATTGAATAGAAACAAATTGATGATTATTACAATTATATGCTAGAAATCTGATTCTTAAACGATATAATGAATCACGATGATCTCTTTTTCTAACTTTTTCATATACTATTGAAAAATCCGAATCACTCATACTATACATTTTACCATCTTTCCATATTAACAACCAATCTCCTATTTTACCATCGTGATTATTTTTTCCTACCTTAAATGTAAAATCCTCTTTCAAACATACTGCCCATACTAAATTACCATTATGGTACAAATTAATATTTTCGTTATTAACCCAATCTTTAAAATATTCATCATTAATTGTCCTATTTATATTTCTATATTTAAATATTTTCCCCAGAGATGTTATATTTGAATGATTACTTATAATTTCGCATAAAAAAGATATTAGTAAAGCTACTAAACCTAAACCTATACATGAAAATAAAAAAACTAACATTTTATTATTAATAGGATATAAGTCACCTAAACCTACTGTAGTTATAGTTATCACGCAAAAATATAATGCATCTATAATTGACCAATTTTCTCCTAATGAAAATGTAAAAGTTCCCAATATTAGATATAAGGCTATCAAAATAATAACATAGGTAAATTGTTGACATGATTGGGTTATTTTAAGTAAATTCCAATTTTTAATATATACAATATTTTTTAATTCTTCATAATTGATTTTACCATCTCCATCAATATCAGCATCGTCAATTATATCCTCTAATTCTCTTTCAGATAAATTATCCTCTAATTCATTTATAATTTTCCTCGTCTGATTTGGTGATAAATCTGCCCCTATATCTAATTTTAAAAGCTTATAGGCTCTTTTTATAGGATCATTTTTAACTATAGAAATCCAATTTAAAGTATTTAATGTTATTGAAGCAAATAGTCCAAAAGAGTAAGCACCTATAGGAACTCCTAATAATATATAAAACATAGAAAATATTTTACCACTTGTAGAAACAGGTGTAAATTTACCATAACCTATAGTGCTTACCAAGGTAAAGGCAAAAAAAACTGCCTCATCCCACTTATTCCAAAATAAATACTTTTCTTCTGGTGAAACCATATCCCCTATTATAAATAAATTATTGTATTGATAATCAGTTAAATTAGATTTTAACTGAATTAAAAATTCAGAATACTCCCTAAATTTTTCCTCTTCTATTCCCTGTTCCAGTTGTTGAAATATTAACCCACCTATAAATATATAAAACATTAGTCCAAACATAACTAAAATAACCTTGGTGTCAATAATGATGTTGCAAATATTACTACATGTATATTTTAATGATTTATTATTTCTATTCCAATTATTTTTAGGAATATTTTTAGATATTTTGGATATCGCACCCACATATCCACCTAATTGTTTGTGAATATAAAGGGATTGGATTTTTTTAATCCGCCTTCTATTATTATTCATTTAAATTGTTAATCTAATATATTTAATTTTTTAAGTATTTAAAATAGTATTTATACTAAATTTTATAGTTTATTGTGTTTTTTAATTCATTATATCCGCCATATTCTACATAAAAAACTCTTTTAAAACCACCTAACCTTTTAAGAATTTCTGCTACCCTAAATGATCTCTCACCATTTGAGCAAAAAACCATAATATACGACATTTTACTTATACCATCTAAATATGTTACTTTATTGGGATATGACGCCATTGATTCTATCCAAATAGAATTTTTTATACTTCCTAAATTATGTTCTTCCTTACTTCTAACATCTATTAAATAATGTATTTGTCCTGAATTAATAAGTTTATAGGCTTTATTAGCTGGAATTCTTATGGGACAATATACTAACATATTCACCCCCTTGGGAATAAAATTTTTTTTTAAACCTGGTATTTTGAATCCAAAGTGGTCTCTATCTCTTAGTTTTACTTCAGGTTTAAGAATATTTGGTCTAAATTTATTAATACAAATCTCTCTTCTCGATTGATAGCCTCTAAAAGGTTCACGTTTCTTTATAAATGAAAATAAAATACTAAAAATTAGTAATAGATATATAGTATTATTCATTACTATGATAGTAGAAATAAATTTGATCTGTTGATTTTTCTATTTTTGTAAATTATAATATTAAATCATTCATCATGGATTTTATTTCAGCTCTCGACGAATCTCATCGTAGAAACGCATACCTCGTGACTAAAAATGGAGGTATACCTAGTTATGCCCTATGGAGAGAGACGGATATTGAAAATCAAACGATTGACGAACGTATTTCTTGGTGGGAAGAATCAGAAAAAACTCCAGATCAACAATATATTCTCCAAAATCTGCTTTATATGAAAAAAAATGGTATCACGTCCGAATCACTTGTGGATAATAATCAGAAACCTAACTTTGGAGAAAATGTCAATAGTGACAATCAATATAAAGAAAAAAAAGTTAAAAGAGATACTACTGAAAGAGATACTACTGAAAGAGATACTACTGAAAGTAATAATATAGAAGAGTTTTGCTCAAAAAGATATAGTAATGAACTATATTGTGATATTTAATGAGTTTTACAAGTCAATTAAATATAAATTAATAGTTACTATTTATAATTATTAATTTATTAATTTATTACTTTATTTTTCCCATTTTTGGGTAAACAACTGTAGGTAAAGACTCTATAAAATCATGATAATTAATATATTTTTTACCATTCGTCATTTTTGAAAAATAGTCTTTATATTTATTATGACTATATTCTTCTGGAACTACACCCATTCTATCTAGAGCTTTCATAAAGTTTTCATAATCCAAGTGTCTGCAATTATATTTATCATAATATTGGAAAAATTTCCTTAATTTTCTATTTTCTTGACCAGATGTTTTTGATTTAACTAACATCTTGTGATATATATCTTTTTTTATGGAATCTACCTCCCATTGCTCTAAGTCAAACTCCTGTTTTTCTTCGTTAAAGTAACTTGTCATTAGTATAATGTCTATTTGTTTCTATTTCTTTAAGTGAATCATTTGATGCTAACATACAAGTTTTTTTTTTTACTATTTTATCTTCTTCCTCCATCCATTCCTCTCGTAATACCGACCATCTATTTTTTCTTCTCCGTAATACTATTTTAGGCATAGGATCATTAGTTGACATTATAATGACTTATATTTTTTAGTTTTTAAATACCTGTAATATTATAAAATTTAACAGTACAGTTAACACTAAATTTTATAATAAACTAAATATTTATTCAGGATATTCAGGATATTCAGGATATACAGGATATTCTATTTATCCAACAACCTGAAATTTCTACAGGATGATTAGGAAACCTATGTAGGTCCCTGGTAGTAAATCCTAGTTCAAAATTATCGTCACTATATATTTTTTTTTGATTATAATAAGTTTTTATTCCATTATCGCCTATATAATCTTCTATTTGTATTGGGGTAAAATTTAAATTTAATAGTTCAGTATCATTATGTTTTACCAATATATTTAGATCAGTATAAGTTCTTCTGTCTAATTGATCTATTAATGAAATATTTATTGATTCTAAACAAGTTGAACTTCCATAATAATATCCACAACAATTGTAATAGTTTTTATTTTTAGAATTATTGCTTAACTTAAACCAAAATGGATTAGAATTATCATTAGCACTATTATAAAAACCAATACAAAATCCATTATTAGTAATAATATTTTTACCATAGTTATCTAAATTATCTAAATTATCTAAATTATCTAAATTATCTAAGAGATTTATAAATTTTTTTTTTTCCATTAATTATATAATTAATTATACAATTAAATTTATAATTAAATGTTTATTTGCGTTTAATTTGTCAATATTATTATATATATATATTATACTTAAGCTTTATTTTTATTTAAAGTTTAGTCACTTATAAAAAGTGTATTAGTTATGACATATGATTAATACGAATTTATATTTTAAGATTGGGTACAGCAATATATTAAATAATCAGAATATATTAATCAATACCGGCTAGGCTGGAAATATTTGATTAATGACTATTGGAAAGACAATTGACTTTGGAAAGACAAATGACTTATGGAAAGACATATGACTACAAACAAACGTTTGGGCCCCCAATCTGGTTAGAATTATTTTTTTTTTATGTATTATAGTATCAAATAATATTAATATTTTTGAACATTAAATAATACCTTATTTAAATAATTACCTTTAGGAATTCATTAATGAATATTTCTGAAAAAAAAGAAATATATTAATTTTTTGAATAATTTGAGTAATTTATAGATATTAGAAAGAATATCAGTAATATAAATTATAAGAATTGGATCCTATCAAACATTTTTTGCAATTGAGTTCAATATATTAAATATTCCCAGGCGAGAATATATAATTGAGCAATGATAATTGGCAAAATAAATTTTAGAATATATATTTTATATTATTCATTTTTAAATTAATTTATTAAACACATTAGGTGTAAATTAATATTTTAGTAGCGTAGTAGTCTTAGTTGTGTAGAGGTGGTGTGGTCAAGTGGTCGTGTCAGTGGTTAGTAGTGTCCGTATGGACTTTTTATAAAGGGATCAAAATGATTTCTAATTATATTAAATTTTTTTAACGTAAATTTTCAATATTCATTTTTTTTATATATTAAACTTCAAAAACTTTAACTTCAAAAACTTTAACTTCAAAAACTTAAACTTCAAAACTTTAACTTCAAAAACTTTAACTTCAAAAACTTTAACTTCAAAAACTTTAACTTCAAATAAAGGGTTTATTAAACCCAAATAATATTTTTTGTGAAAAAATAATTTACAATTTTCATATATTATAAAGCTATGATAGATAGTTTTAATAATATAGACATTTCAATTACTTTATTTAGAGGGGGAAGTATTTTTTTTTTATTTTCAATAAAATTTTTATAATTTTATAATTTTTAACATTTCATATATAATGATAAAAAATATATTATTCTGTTCATTGAAGAGTTTCTAAAACATTATTATTTAGATTAAATTTTATATTATGGCTTTTCAAAATATTGGAAAAATAAATTTTAGTTTTATCACATATTTCTGTAATTTTATTTTCGGTTAGGAAATTTTCAATATTATTATTAGACATTGATTCTCTTATAGTAATTATACCATAAGATTTATCATCATTAATTAATTTACCATAACCACTTATAGAAGAATATAGATCGATATAATTACTTTTTGAACCATATTGCCATACTGTATCAAAAAGCCAATAGTCTTGATTATTTAAATTAGGTTTAATTACTAGTAAACTTTCAGTAATAATAAGTTTAGGATAGGAAATTTCAGTATCTAGCATATTTTTATTTAATTTACTTAACATTACTATACATATACATATAAAAAGCTTTAATAGATAAGTATTTAAAAAAAATTGAATAATTATTTATGAATTATATAATTTATAATTATTTATACTATAAATATGAAACTCAATGGTAAAATATCATATTTAGAATTAGAACAACTCGTATTTGTTCTTAAGAAAAACATAGTTAACTCATATTTAAAAAAAATTTACCACTACCAAAGTCTATGGTTATTTAAATTTAATCATCATACGTTTATATACGATCCTGGTGTAACTATATGGATTGGGACTTTTACTGAAAGAGAAGATGGAAAAAATCTACATTCGATTTGTAAAAAATTTAGAAAGGAATTATCAGATAGAAAAATTATATCAGTTGATATTGTAAATAATGATAGAACCATGGTTATATCCTTTTATGATTATAAATTAGTCTTTGAATTGTATTCGCAAGGTAATATGATACTTTTAGATAAAAATAATAAGATAGTTAAAGTTCATCGAGAAATTAAAAGTAAAAAGGGAGAAAAAAACAATTACGTAAGAGAACATGATATGGAATATAACATAGATACTTTAAAAAATTATGACAATTATATAACTAAACAATACATATGGAAAAAATTAAATCAAGAAATTTTTGAAAAAAATACTGATATTGAAATTGAAAATGAAATTGAAAGTGAAAGTGAAAATTTTAATATATATCAAGGACTTCAAAAATTATGGTCAATTAAATATCAGAAAAAATTAGATAAAACAAGTAAAATAAAGGCTAAGAAAAATAAATTTTCAATCAAAGATAATATCCATAATCAAATAAAAAACTTTAATAAAAAAATGGATAAAAAGGATAAAAAAATAACACAAATTGAAAATTTACCCTTTGATCAAATTGATTACAAACAATTAGGAGAATTATATTCACAAAAGAAGAAGGTTAAACATAAATTAGAAAAAGCTGAACAAGTATATCATAATTCCAATAATAGGGAGAGAAAGAGAGTAAAAAAAATTATTCCAAAAATAGAATTAGTAACCCATCTTTGGTATCAAAATTATTATTGGTGGTATACCAAAAATGGATTTTTAGTAGTAGGTGGGAAAGACTCTACTGATAATGAAAAATTAGTTAAAACATATTTAGGAGAAAATGACTATTATTTTCATACTGAAGAAGCTGGATCTGGTTCATTCATTCTAATTACGAATGGTAAAATTCCCGATGATATAGATTTGGATGAAACTGGAGAGGGTGTTCTATCTCTTTCCACACAATGGAATTCTTCCTATAGTTCTGGTAAAGTATTTTATGTGATGGGAAATCAAGTATCGAAAACTCCACCAGCTGGAGAATATCTGGTTAAAGGTAGTTTTATGATTTATGGTAAAAAAACTTATATCAGGGTAGATAGTTGTCAACTTGGTTATGGACTATATAATGGTAATCAATTAATGTTAGCACCATATAGAATAGTTAAAAGACTTGATGGAGAATGTGTAAAATTAACACCAAGAGCTAATATGAAAAAAATGAAGGGAAAAATAATATCTAATATGTTAAAGAAAAAATTACATATTATTCTTAGTGATGATATCCGATTATTTAATAAACCATGTTATGTTAATTAAACATTATACAAGATTATTAAGACACTATAATAGTAAAAGTTAGAAAAATAAGGTTTATCCAAATATAAACTTATAAAAAATTGATCAATATTGAAATAAAAGTTTTTATTTATTTAAATGTATTATTTACCTGAAGAAATTGTAGAATATATTATATCATTTACATGTGATAGAAGAGGGTATAATATAGATCATTATAACAAAAGAAAAAGGGATAATTCGCACAGAATGAAAAGGTTAACAAATGAAATAAGTTATTTTAAACACAATAACTATAGTATTAGTTGGTTAAAAGCAAACTGGAAACAAAGACAAAATTCAAAAGCATTTAAAAGGAGTATTACAAAAGGTCATCCTTCTGTCTTATATCATATTGGCTGTTATGGAAGTTACCGTGATGAGTTATATGTTTCCGAATACATAAATTTATAAAAAATGTATGACAAAGCACTAAATATCAATAGGAATTAAATTTTCTAACTCCGTTTTACTTAATTGTCCATTACCTATAACCATATTAATGAATTTTTGTGTCTTTTTCATTATTAAACTATCATATATTTTTTTAATATTAGATTTACCATTTTCATTTAATGGGAGGATTACATTTACATGATTCTCCGCATAAAATTCTTGATGAATACTATCTTCATTAACGAATACTGGTGAAATAGATATACTTCTATTTCCCCTAAACCCCCTATTAATAAGTATTACAGGAGGTTTAAGTAACTCTTTGGGTGAAGTGAGTTTAATATACTGTTTTTTCTCTGGATTTTTCCAAGTTTTCAAAATAATTTCATTATTACCTAAATTATCAGCATAAGTCAGCAACTTTCCACCTTGGTCTTTTTCAACCAATTCACTTTTGTGTTGATTCCAAACTATTTTTCCTGTTCTAACCTCACAATTAAGCTGATTAATTGTTTTAGTTCCATCAATAAGCAAATTTACTTGTATATATTGATCCGAAAATATTTTTGAAGTTGTTTTTACTATATATTTTCCATCATTAGAATTACCTATTGATAATTTTTTTATAGTAAAAATCATTACCGGTATATCCGTATCTAAAAATTGTCCAGAAACATGAGATATATCTAATATATTACATGTTGATACTACATAGTTTCGTATTTTTTCAAAATAAGCTCCATTTAATATAGAAGGTGGTATGACAAATGATAAAATCCCCCCTGGTCTCAATAATCCAATACATTTATAGAGAAATAGGGTATATATGTTAATTCTTCCGGATATCGCCGATTGGAACCCCTTGTATTTTAAATCCTTTTTCTTAATTTCAAAGTATGGTGGATTTCCCACTATTAAATCATATTTTTTTGTAACATCTAGTTCTAAAAAATCCGATTGATATATTCTGATTTTTGTATTTTTACTAAATTTAGTTTGACAATGTGTTGATAGTTCTTGATTAAGTTCTACCCCATCAATATGGCTATTATTAAATTTTTTAGACAATGTATAGATAAATTCCCCACTCCCGGACGATGGTTCTAAAATATTTAATGGTGATGCTGGGTCTAAATAAGTCTCTAGTTTATCGACTAATAATTGTCTAATATTCTTGGGTGTAAAATAAATCCCATTTGATTTTTTAATAGATTTGTCAGTTTTATTAGTAAAAGTTAATGAAAAATTATGAAATTGATCATTCTTTTTTTTTTTAAAGACTATTTTTTTATAAGACATATTTATATTTATTAGATAAGTTATATTTAAATATTTAAAATCAAATTTATCTCTTATACTAAATTAATGAATCAACATATTCCAATTTTAGTTATTTTATCAGACATACTGCCTTTTTTATATACTGCACAAGAGTTAACTAAATGGAAATTAGTTGATCATTTTTTCAATAAAAATATTATCACACATTCCCCACTTGAACGCATATGTCATAATTGTAAATCTAATAGATTTAGAGTTCATTTTTATCAAAAAAAATGCGTTGTGAAAGGATGTATGGCTCTTGATATTATACATCCTGGTGAAGACTATACTTGCTTAGATGGTAAACTTGTTTGCGGTATGGGATGTTTAATAAGTTATGCTAATAAAAAAAAATATAACTTATTATAAATTAATAATTATCTTAATTAAATAAAATTGATTATATTTAATTAAGATTATTTAAAACAAAATGGATAAAACTACTAAATCAAATAACTATTTATCTAATACATTAGGTATTTCAGAATGGAAAATTATTACAGCTAAATTAGACTTGGAACAAAACCAAGGAGATACAGAATCAAGGAAATTAAAGAAATCAAGTAATATAAAAATTAATTACAATAGATGGTGGCTCAGAAGAGACGATGACTACACAATGTCTCTCAGTGATCGACGCACCAAATATGGAGATTGTGGATAAATTTTTATAAAATAAAATTAAGCTAATATTGCTATATATTTTCAATATATATATAATGTCATACTATAATCGTTTAACAGTTTATCGTATTCTATTATATTTTTTTTATCTATAAAGTCTTCCATGAAATATATATCGTGGTTTATTTTTTTCTTTTCCCGTTTCACCGGATATTTATTTAAATAATAATTTTCAAAACATTTGCTTAAAATAGAGTAAATACCTGATAATATAATGAATATTTTCCAACGAATTGATATCATTTGTAAATTTAATAAAATAAATAAATTTATTTCAAATTTATGTATTAATTTGTTTATTCATCTTTTTTAAGAGTGGGAGACTTTGTTTCCTCATTATTTGATTCCTTTAGAGAATTTAATATCCCTGCAACATCATTATTAGTTATAGAAGTTAGTTCTTTAACCTTATTTGTATCTTCCTCTGTAAAATTATCACAATCATCACCATCACCATCATCACTGAATGTATCACCATTATCGGACATTTGTTCTTTTTCTAAATTATTTTTAAGTGAATCTGAATTTTTAAAATTCTTTAATTGTTCATAAAGTTCAAATACTTCCTCTTTCATTCCCGATACCAGATTAGTCTTATTTTTCTGATAAGCTCTTGTTAGAGAATAAATCATAAGTATATTAATTGGGAAAAACAATAAAACTGTAAAATTTAGAAAAATAGCTACACCTAGTGTAACTAATCTCTTATAATTATCATTTAAGTTGTTATAACGTGTTGTAATAAATTCCATTTGTATATATGTGTATATGTGTATATTTGGTTTATATTTTAAATAAAAATAAAAATATAAATCAAATTTATTTTTATTTTAAAACTATAATTTACTTAAATAAGGTGACATATCTATATCTGGATATCTGGCTTTTAATAGTTTTAATTTTTCTTTATTCCAATATTTATCCCCAGGTGTAGGAATACCAATAACGGATCTTTGTATTGGACTCATTTGTGTAAATAACTTTTCAATAACTCCCCCATACATTTTTTTAGTCCAACCTTTATTCCATGTATTAATCCAGAAACAGTCTTTTTTTTTCCATAATAAATTTATAACATTTCGCACTTTACCTATATTAACAGGTGTTCCTCTATGCCATAGATCTAATCTATAAAATAGTATATCTCCAATCTTAGGATTAGTAATTATTTCTCTATTGTATAATCGTTCACGAAACTGTTTCATTTCCAGACTTATCGTTGACATATACTTTTCTGCTGTAGATCGATCATTATAAAATCTATATCTATTTTGACCAGGCATATTTATATAAGGTGTCTTATATAGTGGATCATCTTTACCTAACCTTGGAACTACTGAAGTACCTCCTCCAGTTATTTGTGTATCCGACAAATATATAATATTAGCAACAGTTTCCGGAGAATTCCAATCACTTGGATGTAGAAAAGTATTATTACCATAATCCATATGCATACGCTGATCTTGATTACTCATATTACTCATATTACTCATATTACTTATTTTATTATAACCACCTTTTCCCCAAGCATCACTTTGTAATAAGAGTATATTATCACTATTCAATAGTTTTTTAACACCAGATATTATATTATGATGTATAGTTATTCTATCAATAATTTTACCACTTGGAAATTCTAGTTCACCATCTTCTGAACCAAAATCTTTACAGGCATTCTCTGGATTAGGATACTTATGGTTCATAAAAGTAATACATTTATCTAATAATTGGGGTTCAATTAAATTAGAAACAATGACATATCCTTTTTCTCTCCACTGTTTAATTTGATTTTTAGTTAAATTAATTGTCATTAGTTTAATATACTTATTACAATATTTTTAAGTATCTTAAAAAATATATACGATGGAACATGATCCCCATAATAAAATTTATATATAATAGGTATCTTTGTCTCTTTGGTACATAGTAACTCTTTCCTTCGCCCATAAATGTTCTACCAAAATATTTATATTCTAATTGACTGATAATACACCTATTATTATTGATAAACCAGGATAATATTACTATTAAATGTATAGGAATTATTAATGGAGTCAATAACCAAGAAAAATTGGTTAACACGATTCCAATAAAATGTAGCATAAAATATATCTTAGGAAAAAGTATATAGATCATATTGAATAGACTTTTGGACTTACATTTAAATAATTATTAGGTAATACATATTTAGAAAAATAAAATTAAGCGAATATTACTATATATATTTTTAATATATTTTGATTAAACTATATGTATAAAATTAATAAACTTAGAATTTTTTTACAATATGTTTGACTCCCCACAATAAAGGTACTAGTATTTTTTTTGTTTGTCTTCCCTTAAGAGATGATAAAATTTGTTGATCTACACTATTAATAAATTTTTTCATATCGATGGCCTTTAAACTATATAATTGATCCATTTTTAATGCTTGAGATGGATGTTTAATTCTAATTTTTTTTTTTCTAGGAGCTTTTGGATATTTCAAACCAATTTGCCAGGCTGGTCCTATGCACCCATTTGTATTTTTCCATCTTAATAGACATTCTAAATTAACAGGAGTTTTATCTAATTCCGCATTTACTAATATTGATTTATTTTGAGTACCCGAGCAGAGTAATAATGAATTATTTTTAATAATGATTTCTTTATTTTTAATAAGGGTAAATTTCTTTGCTCTACAATTGTATACTAAATAATAATCTCTAGTATTAACCTTCTCTTTCAATAAATTTTCTATAACTTGATAATTTACATTTTGCCCATATTTTTCTAAAAATTTGTGTCTACTCTGGTAAAAACATTTATTAGAAAAATTATCTCTAGGATTTTTCCCTATTAGTTGTTTATATTTGCTTATTTCACTTTTTGTAGAATTATAAAATTCCTCCATAAATTGTTTGTATTCATTTTCTAAATTTTGTGAATAATAGTAAATCCCATTATTATTTTTAGATAAGGTCTCTAATATATTTTTTTTATAGGATTCTAATGAACAAATAGGACGTGATAATTGATAATGATTTTTAATTTGGGGTAAATAATCTGAATAATAATAATCTAAATAGGTCTCATCGCCAATAGAAAGAATACTTCTATTATTATTTAGATATACTTGTAAGCATTGTGGTATTGTTTTATGAAGCTGAGGTAAATTATTAACTAACTCATTTCCTATATGAAATTTAAATTCTATTTTAATACTTGGATTTTTTTCAGTAACTAATTCAATATCATAATTTAAGCTTCTACCTCCTTTAATAATGACGTCTAATACTTTACCATTAGTTTCTTTAAAATCTTCTGTTTCAAAAACGGATATTAATGAATTATATACATGTATAAAATTAGCTTTATTACTATTTGATAGATCTGTATTAGAGATATATATCTTTAACATTTCAACAATACAATTTTCTCTCCATTCATTATTTTTACTATTATTGCTTTTTTTCTGAGAATTTTTATTCCATAAATATTTATTAATGTCTATTTCTGAAATATTATTAATAATATTCATATATAAAGATACTGTTGTTTTATCTTGAAATAATTTGTATTGAATGTATTCAAATTTAAATTTTAAAGTATTTATATTATTTTCTTCATAGAATGTATATGTCAGATGGTAAAATTCCTAAAAACAAATCCATCAATAATTTAACTAATTTTCAAAATGTTAATTATGGCATTACCGATTGTGCTAAAACAAATAAAATGATACAAATTCTATCTTATTTAGCCGATAAAAATTTAAACTATTGTCCAGTGTGTAAACTTAAAAATATGCCATCAGAAGTATACTTAGCTTTTGATTTAATATTTTGTTCCAAAAAATGTCGTCATTCACTTTGTAATGGAATAGATATTGAGGAACTTAGAGAATTTCGTAATTTTAAAAAGATTGATAGTATATAATTTAGATGGTAAATTATAATGATTTAATTATTGCTTCTAATTTATTAAAAAAGCCCTGTAATGTAATTTATAACACTAACTTATCTTCTAATAACTATAATCAACTTATAAATATTTGGATTCATTTTAAAAAAACTAGTCAGCTCCCGGAAGAATTAAAAATGATAGAGAAATAAGTAGCGTTTTTAATTTTCATAAAAATTATATTGGAAATCATGCGATAATTTATTATAGTAAATCTTTATTAGATATGTTAGTATTATATAGGATTAATGATACATATTTTAATGTAATATATCCTTCTTTTGAGTTAACACATTATAATAAAAATTTTATAGGAGTTATCACTGAAATAAACTGATAAAATATACTTAAAAATATCTATATTTAAATATAATTTATTCTATACATATACTAATGTCTTCCTTTGAAACACTGCTTCCTCCGCCTATTAGAAGTCGATATGAAAATAACGATTCCAGTATATCTAAAAATAAACTTCCTTTTTATAAAAAGTTACATATAGGACACGCAAATTGTTTTATAACTGGTATCATTTTAATTATACTCACTATTATTTCTATTCAAATCACGCCCTTAGTAAATGACGCGAATGAACTTGTTCATGACGGGAGTAATACATTAATAGATATGAATGTAATAATACCTGATGTTACTTCTACACTAAATGATATGAATACCATAATACCAAATGTAAAAAAAACGGTTCATGATATGAATATAATTATTCCTCAAGTCAAAAATACATTGGATGATATGACAATTATTATGCCAGAAATTAAAGATATTCTAAGAATGGTAAAAAATTTGTGTCAGTTTGAAAATTTTACTAATCATTATGGTTTTCTTTGTAATTAAGTTACAATTTATTGTTTACATTAGTAACTTGTTCGGGTTTTTCACCCTGTTGGAATGGATCTTGATAAGGCTCTCCTGTAATACTAGCAATTTCTTTAGCTAATATACGCGCTTCTAACATAGAATCAGCTTGTGATTCAGGCTGCATGGAAGCACCAAATTCATAAGCCTGATTGTAATGCATATTCATTTGTTCTCTTAAAGCGGATATTTTGTCTTCTTTGGCCTTATTTTTTGCTGCTAATTTTTCCTCTTTATCTTTATTTAATTTGTAGCATTTATTATCATAACTGGTTAAATCACCAATGGAAGAGCAAAATCCACATTTACTATCATCTGACATAGCATCCCATGCTGCTTGATCTTTAGCTCTTCTGATTTCTTTTTTTGACTCAGATGCTCCTTTAGATATATTTTTTCCAGCTTTTTTAAGATTTCTTCCCGCACTTGCTTTAGCACTTTTAAATCCTCTTCGGAGTGATGAACCAATTGATCCACCGCTTTGGAAAGTATCTAAATAATTTTTAATAACTTTTTGACCTATTTTACCATTAAGAGATACGCGTCTTCCTGTTTCCGGATTTACAATATATGAATATGGACTGTTCATTCTTATTTATATATTATTAATAGATTTTATATTTACATTTAAATAAAAAATAAATCGGATATTTTTTCTATAATAATATCTTAATATTACATTATTTCTATCATATTATTTTCCCATATGCTTACTGAATTTTTTTCAAGACAAATAGTTAATGAATTATCGTCACGGATACGTATATATCCAATCAATATTTTATCTAAATAATCTACTTGATAATATCCTAGCTGATATTGGTCATTATTTATATATTCTTCTTTCCAATATCCTATATCAGTTATTTTATTTTTGTTAGATATACACAATGTATTGTCTTTTATATGTAAGAATTTGTTTCCATTATTATTACCTGAATATCTACAAATTAATTTAAAAAAGATATCATCTAAATATTCTTTTCTCCACATTGAACTCCACCAATGAGTTTTACCATTAATAGATATATGATCATATTCACAATTGAGCAAAAATGACTGACTCTTATTTATAGGTTTTATTTGAAACCAGTTATATAGTATACCAGTTTTATATTCACAGTTATCCATAAATGTTTTGTATGTTATATTGAGTTCATTGCTATATTTTTTCAAAAATCTATTTAAAAATTCACCGTGAGAAACTACTGCTATATTATGATAAGAACTCTTGATCAAATATTTCATGAATTTTTTCATTCTATTTTCAATATCATTATTGTTTTCCTGTTTATTATAATCCCATAAATCATTTATTAGCCTAAAATCTATATGGTCAAAAGGAGGGGATACATCACTGATTGGTTCTCTTAAATCACATGTATTAGAGATAAATTCTCTTATCTCTTCCACACAAATTGTCTTAATATGTTTCCCAAAAATATAAGTTGCTGTTTCTAAAGTTCTTCTAAGTGGTGAAACTAATACTAAATCAAACTCGATGTTCTCTAATTTTTGTCTTGTTTCATAACATTGACGAATACCTTTCATTGTTAATCTAGGATATTTAATATGATAGTTATGATGACCATGACTAGTTAAATTATGATATCCTTCACCATGTCTAATAAAATAGATGTTTTTCATATATATTGATTTATTTAAACTATCTTTATATCCCAAAAGTTAAATATGTTGCTAATAATTTTTCTGAAGGATTATTAAGTGAAAACAACATGTAAGGGGATGGGATGGGGAGTTTAAGAGGGGAAGGGAAGGGGGGATATACATATATTTATTTCTATAATATTTATTTTCTATGATATATATTTTTATAATAGACTTTCCAATATTTACCATCAGTGGTTCCTACCAATAACGTTTTTTTTCTACCTCCTTTAGATTCTTCTACAATTCCTCTTGTCATCACTCCTTTTTTAGCAAAATATACTTCTTCTCCTCTCTGTAATGTCCTTTTTAAAACAGTTTCGTCCCTATGAACGTAATTAACCATTATTTCAGGAGGTATAGTATGTATATTTTTAAGTAATTCGTGCGTAAATTCTGTTTGTCCAAATAAATTATTTACAATACTCATGAAAATTATTCCATGTCCACCTCCTCCAGTATTTCCTTTCCATGTAGCTTCTCTAGAATGTTTTATATTCCCTTCTCCTACACAAAAACATGCTATCAAGGCATGAACTAATTCATGTTCAAATATTAATAACATACAATTCAGAAAGTTATCACAAGTTAAACCACCTGTTTTTAAATGATCACTGTCAGGTAAATTTAATAGACCTTTTGTAAATACTTTCGGCGCTAAATGAATTTCAATGCTTGCTACTTGTGATTTGATCTTTACCTGTTTACCTGTTTTTGAATCTTTTCTAGTGTATAAATGTGGTTTGTATTTACAAATACCCCCTGTACTTGTGCATCTATTATTCCAACAAATATTAAATTTACAATTTTGTTCACAGCATAATTCTCTTAATTTATTTTGAAAAAAAGCTTCATCATATAGTTCTAGTAATTTATGGAAAAAAGCACGATTGTCTCTATTGAATACTTCAAATAACCTATTTAATCCAGAGAGTGTATTCGTTAATTCTTCGTCGGTTATACCTAAAAATTCTTTAATTTCATCATATACAAATGTCCTTCGTTGTATTATTTCATTTGGAGAATATTTTTTTTGACTAGCTAAATCCATACATAAATTTTCAAGACTCAATTGGAGTAAACTTTCGAAAGACTTATTTGAACTACCTTTTTCTGAAGTTGTTATCTTTGGTATAATAGGTTCTTCTACTTGAGTAATTTTATCAATATTAATTATTGGTTCTTCTTGACTTTGGACTTTACTATTGATATTATGATAATTTCTAAGTACTTCTGGAGAAATACCTTTTAAGGCTTCGTCAGGTATAGGAAATCCTTGATAGTTTCCTTCTCCCCATATACCAATTACTTCCCCATCTTCAGAATATACTTCTAATGTTTTTGGGAATATTAAATATTCATCATTACAATGAATCCAAATATCTACTTCAATTTCTTCATCACTATCTTCTTCTAGATTAGTATCTGTATTAGGTAAGTCTATTAAAGGTGGATTTGTAGGGGTAGTATCTATATTTGGTTCTAATATAACTTGACAACACCAACATTCGCCGCAACCTGGGTATTGTCTATTATTACCTCTGGTATAATAATTTCCTTCATGTCTTGTACACATATCAGCTTCATTTCTGATATATTTTCTAGAAACTTTTCCTCCTGCTTTCCTCCATTCTTTATCATCTTTAGTAAATTTATAACATTGATATGTTTTTGAACTCATCACTGTTATATATTAATATTTTAAATAAGCTTCTATACACTTTCTAACTTTTTTAAGATCAAAAATATTTCCATCTTTGGTATCCGTTCGTAAACTACTTTCCATATCAACCCAAAGGTTTTCTCTTACATATTCATTGCTTACCATATTTGATATTTTTGTTAACACCGTTGTAATATTATTATCATTTATACCACCAGCGTATCCACATATAAATCCATTAGGTGGGTTTTGAAAATTCAAGGATAGTTGGCCTGTTCCGCAACTAGAATCAAAAAGAAAACTAATATTACTCTGGTTAATAGCGTTAGATTCAATAAGTTGACATAAACGTTCGGTCTCAGTATTTCTTTGAATGATCCATTCTATTTTTGGAAAAGCACGAATTGCTGTTATCAAATTTAAATAATACATGAATAAATTATTTTCATTCAAAGATACTCCATTAATTTTTGTCGCGTTTACTTGAAGTCTGTTGAATTGATGTGAATAGAGATATTCAATATATTGATAATTACCAGATAATAATTCTGTTACCCTATTTCCGCATAAATGCCCAGCTAAATTTACGGTATAATTACACTTTGATCTCTTTTGTAAAAAATGCTCTATCCAATCTGCTGCTGGATATCTACTAGTTCCCTCTAAGTCAGATCGTAAAAGAATTCCCCACTCTACAAATGGATATATTTTAGATATTTTTAATAAATCTTGTATATTAGCTGTTTCATCTATACCACAGAATCCAAGATATCTTAGTTTCATTTAATTATATTTAGAATTTTATGTAAATGCTATTATTTAAAATTCGTATTTTTATAAAAAATATATATTGCTTTAACTATTTAAATTTGGTTTATCATTAACCCAAATTCCTATCTTTTTTCCATCATCAGATACTATTTCATTAGTTTCTACATCAACTAAATATGTTTGACCTTTATATATCTTTTCATCTACTTCAATTTCTTCGTAACTATCTGACTCTAAATCAGATAGTTCATCCTCTATTTGCACTATACATTTATGAAGTTGTGCTAATTTACTTTGATATTTTTCCAATTTTTTATGTAATTTATTAATCTGAATACGTTTATCATCATAAATAATTTTGGTTCCTTTTAAATTAGAAGCCCTTAATTTCATTAAATGAAATATTTCCTCTGTCAATTGGGGAACTTCCAGTTTTATATAGGATTCATTTTTGTTATTAGGATGCATACAAACTAAACACATTTCGCTTATCTTTTTTCCGTAATTCTTTTCAAGGAGATATTTATATGTATTTAGCTGAAGAGCATAATGCCAAAAGTTTGTATCTGGAAAATGCGCAATACATGGTGTTAACGCGTTATCCCATTTATTATCTTTTTTAATCTCCTTACATCTCTTCCAATCATAAATTCTAAGAGTCCCATCCGGGTTTTCAAAAATCATATCAATGGACCCAGCTAAGCGCAAATCTTTGTCATATACCATCCACTCTGTCCTATATGGTTTTAAATCTTTGTGATCTTGGTGAAATTTATTAAAATATTGATACTCGATAGAATCATTGTCAACTTTCATATTGTTATAAAAACATTCAATGTCATAATGCATTTTTGTTCCAGCAGAAGAAGCTTCGTTTTTATTATCTTCCCATTGTTGTTTGATTTCTTTTCTGGTCATTCCAAAATATTTACTCTGATTCCAACGTCTGCTATTCATCATTTTATATATAATAGCATCCGCATCAAATTTAGGAAAATGTGAATGATTCCAAGTTGTAACTGACATATAATCTGAATCTCCATCTATTGTATAAATATGGGGCCCTTCATCAAAGGTAATATGTTGATCTCGAGTATGGGGGTGTTTTTTTTCTAGATAAGATGGTGGTATATTCATAGTAAAAATCTGTTTATTAACTATATAAATATAATTATTTAAATCAAATTTATATGTTTTTATCTCTACAACTTCTTTAAATGCGATAAATAATCGTTTTATAAGTAAATAAAGATTTGTTTTACCATACAATATATATGATTAATTTATCACAAAATAGATGCTGGAATTACTTGTATATTCTCTTAACTACTAATGTTTACTTCGCATGTCAAAGTTTACAATTATCACCATTAATAACATCTGACGCGCATAATAAAGCAACAATATATGCCTATGCTTATGATCTCGTTTATTCTATTTTAACTGTTTTTATGGTTACTAAAATAAGCGGTATATATAAAAATTATCCTCCTAATATATTTATATATTATTTATTTTATTTATTAGGGGGTTTGGGATTTGCTATGTTAGGGGAGATAACTTTTCTTAAAAACTTAGCTATAGTTCCTGGATTTTGGAAACATCTTAATAATAATGGTAAGTTAACTATCATCGTTTTTGCAATAGGTATTATTATATTAGGTCTTATACAATTGAATAAAGCTGTTAGGGATCGAGATTGTTGTAAACATTTTGTTCCATATCTATTATTTTTTATATTTTATGGAACTACTTTATGTATTATGTTAGCTACACATGCCTCTGATTTAAATATTCATGTTCATCATGCTATATGCGCTTCTCTCCTATCTTTTTGGTTTACTGATTGGAACGCCAAAAGTTCAATGATCTTTCATGCTATACTTATGGGAGTGGTTGTAGAAGGAATAGATTTTTATGGTATTGGGGAATTAAGTCTATTTTTAATTAATAATGGCAATATAGTTGCTTACCCTATTTCTTTAGCAATTACTATTACTTCGTTACTTATTTCCATCCCTTTTTTACTCTATTTTAATTGTTATAAATATAGATATATTCATCAAAAAAAATATGATATACAATTTAATTATGATATGGAAAATAATTTTGAATCTAGGTCAAATGATGGTTCTCCAATAAATTTACGAAATCAATTATTATGATTACACTAAGGAACAACCATTAGGTCCCAATACTTCTTTATTCGCGATAACTACTATACCCCATATATAATATACCAATACAGCAATTGCCCATAAACATCCTCCACATGTTCCTATACATTGACTAAATCCTTGTCTCGATTCGTCAGAAGAACTGCATCCCATCACACAACAAGTTCCTAGTAACAGAAAAGAGCATCCTCCAAATAATATTCCCATGGCTACTCCAAATAAATCCCATCTTCCCATATTTCCGAATCCTGATCCAAAAGCTCCTGTAAGGGGAATGGCTTGTAATACAATTGCTGGAACAAATTTAGGTCCTGTCTCTTCACATTTACCTAAATCTGTATTCCACCCATAACATTTTTTTATTTCACATTGTTTTGTATTATTGTTCGGTATCATACATGGTCCTGGACACTCACACATACTTTCAGATTCAGTTTTACAAGGTATTGAATTAGTTTCTATGAGTTTTCTCCCGTTTCTTAAATTTAAATTATCTTTCCAAGATTTTGCTTGGGAAAGAGAATTTGTTAATACAAATAGTGTTAACGCAAATATGATTTGATTTTTCATTTTAAAGAGATTTTTTGTGGTTTTTTGTATTTATAAACTTATAAAATAAAAATAATTCAAATTTTTTTTCTATTATTCAGTATACAAATATTTTAGGATTTCGATCCCTGGCTATTGGATTTGAAGGATTTAAATAATAATATTTAGAATCTTTGGCATTGTATATTATTCGTCCTTTACTGAAAAATGTATTCCATCCATTTTTAATTATAATTAAACACTGATATACAATTTTTTTAGGAATATCTAACTGAAAACTTAAATCACTTAATGTTATCCCCATTTTCAAAACTTTAATTGTTTCAAAAATATTATCATAAGTATTTGGATATTTTTCAATATATCCAATATATTCCTTATCTATCCTGTTAATATTACAAGATGAATTCATTTTAATAGAATAGTGTCTCTTTTTTAAATAAAGAAAAAATGAAATTAATTCAAATTTATTTAACTATTATATATTTCATATAATTTCAAAAATACCTTTCCTTTTTCTTTCGCATAACATTGATTTTTCAATACTTTGTTAGCGTCCATTAATTCACTACTTTCTCTACTATTCTCCCAAAAATCGGATACAGTTACTTCTAGATTATTATTAAATGATATTTTATGTTGATTATTTAAAATTGTATAGTGCGTATGAAAATTTTCAATATTTCCTACAAAAACAAAAGCGTTATTTTGAAATAATAATTTAGAAAATTCACTTTTACCATTAATCATTTGGCTAAAAAATTGTCGATACGTTGGATCAATTACTATTTCATCTCTATACAATAAATAACAATGATCTTCTAAATATTTACCATACCCTACTGATTTGTACATCATTTTCGTTTTTATCCCACTTTCTTGTAGAATAAAGTGGAGTAAGTAGCAAGATGCCCCACAAGCTAATCTACCTTCAAAGGAATTTTCATTAAGATTTCGCCAATTATTGGAAATGCTCCTATTATATAATAATTTTTCACTAGATAATCCTGATATTATGGGAACACACTTGGATAAAAATGGATAACTACTAATAGCTACTTTTTTAATATAATTACTACTAATCATCTTTAAATTGACTCAATCAGATTTAAATTTATCAATTTTATTTAATTGAATCTTTTCATTATCCTCATCTAAAAATTGTATGTCATTAAATTCAATACTATACTTATATATATCTATTTTTGTAATTGTCTCAATTGATTTGAGATATGATATTGTAGAGTTAGTTAAATACCACATTTTATTAAATAGTTTTTTATCTATAAATATTATTTTTCTTTCCAAATGAATCCGTTTAGGTCTAATAAAAGTTATACCAGTATTTAATAATTTAGATAATTGCTCTAATATTCTTAAATAGTAAAAATGATTACTACGATAACTATTATATGATGCTAAGTTTAAATTTTTTGGTATATTTTGAACAAATATTAAGTTTAAATTTTTAATAGGATTCAAATGTTCATCTAAAATTCGCGCTCCTGATCCAATTCCTATTGTTAAATAAGTTTTTTTAATATCTATCTTATCAAATAATTCCACATATTCTATATCCCAATCAAAAGCTATAGGTAATATAAAATGTTTATTTGAACCACTATATTGTTTTAAAATGAATAAACCTGTTTCATTATACGGATTTAATAAAAAAATATACTCCATTATATATTAATAATAGATTTATTTAACTAAAATATTTAATTTATCTAGTTATTCTAGTCAGGGGTCTGAGAAAATGTTTGACGATATTTTGTAATACCATTTTTAGCAATGAACTGAATAATTCTCATAGACCAACCCCATGAAGCACCACTATGTCCCATATTATATTTGCTCTCGATATAATTTTCAAGCTCTGTTAGTTTAGGATGACTACTAAACATGAAACCTTTACCTTCTTCTGGCTGGAATTCTTGAAAAAAATCCCACATATTTAATGCTGTTACTGAATTATAACTCGTTTTGGCAAGTTCTCTAGACATTCTATCTAAAATGAAACTAAAATCAACTTCTTTAGGTAAATCAATTGCTGTATTAGACATTTATTATCAATTAATAATTAGAATAACACATTATGAAATATTTTATCAAAATTTTTATTCTATAACTTTTTGGCTCTCTCGTATTTAGTTTTGACAGCGTGACAAGATAAACATAGAGCCTGACCATTTTTGATACTATTTTTACCACCCAAATGTTTTGGCTTAATGTGATCTATTTCACATCCTTCTATATCCCAATGACCAAGACGAATAGGGTGTGAATGTAATGGACATTCAAATGAATATTTTTTTTGAAAATTACTATGAGGATAATTATTACATTTATTATGCTGTCTATTTTTAATAATTTTTTTTTGTGCTTCTGTAAATCCATAATTTTTTTTTACTAAAGGTTTTTTTGTAATAACTCGTAGATCAATTTCTGGAATATCTATATCATTATTATCCACCAGTGAATTAATTGAATTATTTGATTCTTCAGATTTATCAGATTCTCTAGATTCTTCAGATTCGTCAGATTCTTCAGATTCGTCAGATTCTTCAGATTCGTCAGATTCTTCAGATTCGTCAGATTCATCACTTGAACTAGTGTCAGAATTAGGTGGGATGTCAACACCAATAATTCCAGGACCAATAACTGTCTGTCCATTGACCTGTAAACAAGGTTTAGATATAATTTTCTTCATTTTTACTATTGGTGTTTTAGGTTTAGATGATTCTCCTTTACTAAGATAAAATCCAACAAACCACTGTAACGTTAAAGATAAAACTTTTCTTAAACCATTATGAAGACTTTCTTTACTTAATTTAGATTTATTTACCATAGGTTTTATTAATTTATCTAGAATAACTGTATCAGGTTTGGAATATTTACATGCTGATCTCCATTTAGTATGAGTCTGGGTTGTTCTTACTTTATCAAGTGATATTGGATCTGTTAAAATCTTATTATTTCTAACGAAATACATACCAGCTTGTCTATCAGATACAGAGCTTCCCAGATACTTTCGTTGATGTTGACTATCTATCGAATTGATTTCATCAGATAGCCAAACATTTTCTAAATCAAAACTACCAAAGCAATATATTTCATTATTAAATAATTCTAATTCATTAACAGATATAACCTCAAATTTAGATACTTTTGTTGACTTTTTTTCACTTGTTAAGTATTGAGTATACTTATCGTATTCTTCTTGAGACAATTTAAATAACTGCCTATATGATCCATTTCTATAATGTGGAAAATACCGTTTGTTAAAAGTGTAATGCTTCCCATTACTATTTAATTTTTCAACACTAAAAGATAAATTCTCATTATCATTTGGAAATTTGAATATTTTTACATTTAACTGTTCCCTTCCAATATTTTTTTCACAATTATAATGAACCGGATCAAAATTCTGGATAAAGTTTTTATCTATTATAATAGTTTTAATATCATCACTTATATTATCACTTATTTTTATATTACATCCCTGCTGAAGTATATAATAATAACTTTTAATACACTGGTAACATAATTTTTGTATAAATTCTCCTGATTTATCCCAAGAATCAATATATTTACGTATTGTATTTTGATTGGGTATATTAACAATCGCTGTTCCTGTATCGGAAAGTTTATATTTTTCCCAAATATTTATTTTATTGAATTCGTCAATATTATTTGATTCTACTACATTAGTCCAAACTCTCCTTTCCTTGTTATTCATAGATTTTTCTATTTGTTTCCAATCTATTATAATTTCTTTAACTCTACTATAAGTTGAGTTAGTCTTCGAATTAGTAAATACCATACTAGTGCTTATATTTGTATCTGGATTAAATGCTTCTGATAAATTAATACAACTAGCTATACCCCCAATACCATATTTTCCATGATTACCTTTGTTTCCATTTTCTAAAAAAGTTTCTAAAAAATTTTGTTGTCTTATTTTATTCATACCTATACCATCATCCGAAATTATTATTCCATAAGATTCATTAGGTTCTTCACATTCATCACTTGTTAAATATTTCAATTTATCAAAAATTATATGTATATTTTTAGCATCTGCGTCTAAAGAATTGTCAATTAATTCTTTGATAGATGATATTGGTTCTAAACCCATACCATTGCTTATCGTATTTCTTAATAATCCCGTCTCATTAATCTGACTTCTGGGTTTTTGTGACATTTTAAAATTGATTAAAAATATGAATATTTATTGTTAATCAAATTTATATTTTATTTTTTTAGCATATTTTTCATTATCTTAATTTCACTCTCCTGAGTTTTGATAATATCATTAACTAGCTTATTTAATTTAGGATTTTTGTTTACAAAATCTTTATTATTTTTTAATAATATACTAGATGTAGTAAGAGCAGTAGAATGATGTGGTATCATTCTCTTATACCATTGTTTAGGAGTTACAAATAGTTGTTTTCGTAGAAGAAAAATTACTACAAATAAGGATAATAAAACTCCAAAAGAAAATAACCTAATATTAAAATGTCCCATACTCAAATAATGGATAATTTCGTGACCCCATATCATATTAGAAGCCATTAATAATCCCCCATAAAATAATGTTAATGATGATAATAAATGGTCGAATTTATAGGCTAGCATATTCATTGGATTAAATAACATTCCTATAATTACCATTACAGTAAATTGTATCAATTGATGTTTAAGCATATATCATATACATATATTATTTATATTATTTATATAAAATCTCCCTTACATAGACGTTTTATTTTACATTTAGGTGACATTTTAAATGACTTAACCTTGCTACTTTTAGGAACTATATTTAAAACACATTTGGATTTTTTACCATATAATGGATCAACACATCCATCTTCTTTAGCTTTCTTTTTTTTAACAATTTTCTTAGTTTTTCTCTTATCATTTAAGCATCTTGCTCTAAAATGCTCATATCTATTTCGAACATCATCAAAAGTTAATCCTGAATTTTTTCCAAGCATCTTATTTACCTCTTCATGTAAGGTGTATATAAACTTTGAAAATGTCTCTCTATTTCGTAATACTCTTCTACTAAAATTACAATTTTTTAAATTTCCAAGATAATTATTTCTACAAAATTTACATGGTAGAACTTTTTCTAAAGACATTAGGTAATTATAATAATGTTCTTTTTGTTCTTTAGAAGGTTTAACTGGATAATTAAAACTCATTGTGTGTAAAAAATGCCACATACTTGGCCCCCAAATAGCCGTTAACATACCTTCATTGCTTTCAAAATCTTCTTTTTTGAATAACTCAGACATACTAATATAATGAATGAAAAAAATAACAAAAAGTAAATTTAATTTAATGTATAAACATTATTTTATCTTTTCTATCACTAAAATCCAATTTCCTATCTCCCAATAAGATTGAACTATTTTAATACCTGGTATACTATTTATCATTTCTTCCAATTCATTTTCTTCAAATACATGGTAAAATCGTAATTCTTTAATTTTTTTATCAGAACTTTGAAAATCAACTAAGTTATCTTGTTTAGTAAATTTCCTCCTTGAATTATCTGGTTGTTTCATTGCCCATACTTGAATTAACAATTTCCCCCCTGGACTAAGAATTCGTATTAATTCATAAATAGATTTCATTCTTCTTTCGCGTGTAGATAAATGATGTATTACTGCTATACTTAATATATAATCTATTGAATTATCAGTAAAAGGGAGATATAAGTTATTAGCTACTAAAGATTCTGCTCCTTTTCTATTAGTAATTGAGCAAAAATTTGTACATAGGTCACAACCTAAATTTATACAATCCTTTCTATAATTTAAATTTTTTCCATTACCACAACCTACTTCTAGGATAATACTATTTGACTCTACCTTTTTAAGAAATTCTTTTACACTTTTCCAAACATATGCTCGTGTATTACTAAAATGTTCAGCTATTTTTTGATAAGTATTATGAACATATTCCTTTTCTATAGAATTCATCTCTATAATAATTTATGTATCATAATGATTAATCTTATTCAAATTTTTACTTATTTTACAACACAACCTACATCTTCTATCCATTGACAATCTTTACTTCTATAACGTTTACAATCAGCTGCTCTTTTATAAGGTTTATTTTTAGTTGTTAGACAATTTTCATATTCTACATTTTCGTCATCATCCCCTTCAACATTTTCTTCATCATCCTCTGATAAACCATTAGGAATATCCCAAGTAGACTCTCCTGTCAATTTATTGAAATAATACACTTCTCCAGCGGCTTCTCTCCTGCTTACTTTTTTTTCCCAAGCATTTATTGACCATATTGATTCATCCGTTTCCGAATTCCAAAAATACCAATTACCATCTTCTGTTTTATATTCTACCCAGTTTTCTTCATCATATACTTCTCTATCATCATCTTCTTCTTCTTTTAATTCTGACATAACTAAATCTTCATCTATAACCTTTCTTGCTATATGTCTTTTACTAGTGCTTACAAATGATATATAATTACTTCCATCACTTGCGTTTTTAAGAACCGATTCTACTCTTTTTGGAATAGGGCTTTTAGAACCTGTTCTATGAATTGTTCCATTATTTCCATGATTAAATATCAATGAATCATTATCTAATCTATTTGTATATAATCCAAGTTGTTCTAATTTTTTAACAAATGTAATTGGATGAAGTCCTCTTCCTAAACCCTTACCAGGTCGTGCTTTATCTATCTTAGATTGTGAACTAACTACATATTTTTGATTGTTTGAACATCTTTTAACGAATGGTTCTACTATATTATCAAACCAATTATAGAATTGGAGTAATATATCTCTATTTTTATCCTTATGATGCTGGTATATAGCATAGAACATTGTATCAATTATAAAATATGTGTCATATAAACTATTGAATTTTGAAGGATTAATTCCATATGATTCTTTAGTTCCATCCCAAGATAACTCTAAATCACGCTTAAGTTTTTTTCTATCACTTGTTGACCATTTTTTAGTTATTTTTTTATCAATATGAGATCTTCCAAAATCTATAACTACTGCTAACATATTGGCTTTGACATAATATATTTCTTCACCAATAATATATTTTAAAAATTTATTGTTGTTTACCTCCTCTTCAGCATCTGGATTATTAAATATTTCCATAGATTGTATTAATACATTCCCCGCATGTAAATCATAATGTGTAAATTTCATATGATCTTGTGCTTCCTGTAATGCTAATAATATCTGCACCATCAAGTTAATATGTGCTTCTAAAGTTAAAGGATGTTGAATTATATCAGCTAAAGCACCCGTTTCTTTACCAACGTTTGTTAATAATCCTTGATTATTTAATTCATCTAAAGAGGGCTTATTTACTAATTCCATAAGTAAATATTGGTGAGTTGATTTCAAAGATCTAGGTCCTACAGGAGTTTTTTGACATATTGGATAGTTTAAACTTTTTATTCTACTTTTATTACTACCATTTATTCTCTGTTTTTCTATTTTAGTCTCGCATTCAATATAAGCTAATAAATATGAAAAGTTAGGAATTTGATGTATGTCTCTTAAAGCACCTAATTCATCATGAATTAATTTTTCAACATATATATCATCATCATTTCCTGGATTTTCAACTGTAGTTTGTATAGGAGTTTTCATTAAAAAATCCATTTCTCCTGTAGTTCCTTTAATTTTCAGTATAGATACTACTCCATTTACTGAATTTGACCAAGGATTAGTAATATGATCAGTCCAAAGTTGTAAACCAGAATTTGAATCATTAGGTGTATTATTATTTGGACTTACTCCACATTTTTCAATTACATCTCTTATTGCTCTTTTTTTTGTAGCAGTATCATTATCATAAAAAAGAGTTAATGTTCGTTGACCTCTTAATATATTGAGAGATTGTTCGCAATTTTTATTTCCACCTGATTGAATATTGCCCATATATTATATATAATATAAAATAATTTTAATAATTATAATATAAAATAATTTTAATAATTATAATAGCGTATTTATTAGCATCATTATCCTATTTTAGGTGAAAAAGACACACCGCACCCACAAGAAGCTTGAGCAAGTGGATTTTCAAATTCAAATCCCCTACCCATTATATCTTCCTTCCAATTTATTCGGGTTCCTAAAATATATAGTAAACTTTTGTTACATACCTCTATTTTTACACCATCTTGGATAAGTATATTTTCTTTATGTTCAAAATTATTTATCGGTTCGAATTTATATCCAAACCCATTACAACCCCCGCTTGTCACACTAAATAAAATTCCTTTCGCATTTTTATCCAATTGTATTTTTTTCAATTGTGTAATAGCTTTCGAAGTAATATATATTAATTGTTTAGTCATATTATTATAAGTTATTATTTATTTAAATACCACATAATTATAAAATTTCATCTAATATAGAAATTAAATATTTTAATATTTTTTTATTATAAGATTCTCGAAAATCTAATTCAAAATGTTCCATTATAATGTATTTACATAATAAGAATTATCTATAAATTTTTTAAAAAAAAAAAAAAAATAAGATTTAAAATTATAAATTGTTATTGTTTTTAGAAAATTATCGAACCATTGATCTTGTAACCATTTTATGTTTTCTTAAATTATTTTTTTTACTTAATGATTTTTTTGGGGGTAATGAAATACTTTCTTTTAAACTATTGGTTTCAGATCCTGAATTATTTAGTGATAATAATATATTTGCTGTTTGGAAAAGATCCTTTCCTTTTTTTGCTACTCCTTTTTTTGCTAATACTTTATTAATGTAACAAGATTCCAATTTCAAGTCTTTGTTTTTCCATTTTAAATATCCATTTATTAATGCATTACAAATTTCAAAATCGTTTTTTATTTTCAAATGTGTCAATGTATATGAATCATAATATTTTATATATAATGAATTTAAATTATTACTTGGAATAAATGATGATATATTATCCAATTTAATCATAATTGAGCAATATTTGTTATCGTTACTCAGTGTTAATTTTAAATACTGGCTAATGATTTCAAAAGATACTAATTGATTTTCTGACATGCTTCTTTATATAATAAAATTTCAATATAAAACTTATTTATATCAAAATTTTTTTATTTCCCAAGATAACTTTACCTTTTCTTCATCTCCTGGAATCCAGGATTTTTTTATCATTTTATTTTTATTTTTAGTTGATAATTTCATATTTTTACGAAATTTATCTATCTGAAGTTTCTTTATTGATCGACTTTGATCAAAATTTTTTTTAACAAAATGTTTCATTAATATATTTATTACTAAATAATATATTGTTGTAAATATATCAAATTTAATGAATTACATTTTTTTTATCATTTCTTTTGCTAAAATATCAACTGGGTTAATAATTTCAATATTTTGGTAATATTTATTACTGAAAGCCAGTGGTAATTCTGAACATCCTAATATAATACAATCAACTTTTAGATTAATCAAATCATTTAATATTAATTCGACTTTATTTACAACTTTTTTATTAGCATAAGATAAACATTTAATACCATATTCTGGATTATATATGATATCATCTATTTTTTCTTGTTCGGAATGAGGTATCATACATAATTCTAAACCTTTTTTAGATATAAGATCTTGGTATAAATTAACTTGTCTAGTTCCATTATTACATAAGAGTCCTATTTTTTTATACTGTTTATGTTCTAAATATTGTAATGTTGATTCTAACATATTAATAATTTCTATATTAGGATTATTTAATGTAATAATACTTTGGAATAAATTAAATATAATTGGAGAATGAAAAGTATTACAAGGCACTCCTATAATATGTTTGGATGGGTTGTCTTGAATTATACTTTTTAATAACTGACCAGCCTGTGATCCTGGATTATTACCATTTTTTGTTATTAAATATTCAGTTCTATCTCTAATTAAATTAGGAAAACTGATATGTTGAATTTGGGGGTGATCTTGATTCCTTAACACAGGTGTATTACTGATAATTTTCCTATGTAATTCTAAACCAGTAATAGGTCCCATCCCTCCTAAAATAGTTAATATTGGTTTTTTAAATCTTAACATTAATAAAATATACAGATAAAAAAATTAATATATTAGGTCAATATAAATAAATTAATTACTAATTTATTTAACATTATGTTTTTTTAGGAATAAGATGTTCTGGTAGAAATTCCATTTCTATATTTCCAAATTTAATTATTTTTTTCGATAAATTTATTTCTGCTCTATGACTTAATAACATATCTAATCCCAGGATTATATCTATATCTTTTTGTTTCAAAATAGTAAATGAACAGGGTAAAATTACGGAATTTAAATCTATTTCAGCATAATGGATTTTTCCTAATATTTTTTGAGACCCAACTCCAACAGCTGTCCCTTTATATTTTTTATCTACTAAATCTCCAAGACCACATTTTTTAACAGTTTTTTCTGACATGATTGTCATTTGAGCACCCGTGTCTATAAATATATTTACTAAGTTACCATTTATATTCCCTTGAATATACAACATATTTACTCTCGAAAAGGATTCTGGAATTATTTCGATAGCTTGAGCAAAATTTTCATTTATTTTTCTCTCACTTTCATCTACTTGAGATGATGTATTTAATTTAGAAATATCTTCTATTGAATTAATCATATCCTTATATAATAGATTATCACATATTTCACATTTTTCATTATAAAGTGGATTTTCAAAGGTACATAATTGACAGACAATTGACATAAATAATATTATTATTAATAATAATATGATTTATACATAACATATTATAATTCAAATTTATTTTGTTATGTATAAATTTTTAATTTTCAGTTATAGATTTATATTTTACTTTCAGAAAAGCTATAATAATAAATAAAATTATTACCATAATATTAGTTACTAAAAATGGAACATTACTTATTCCATCTACATAAATATTTATTGATGAACTTGTCGCTAAACAAATACTGGCGAATAATTGTAAAATAACCATTCCCCAAGATGTTCCACTTCCATCTTTTTTCTTATATATTTCACATAACTGCATAACAAATGAAATAGCTATTCCAATACAGCCCAAAAACCCCGTTATTAGTGACCAAATTTCTAATGACATTATGTCCCGGTTATAATTACTAATTTATATATATTATACGTTTAAGTGAATTATAATCCTAGAAATATATCTGTTCCTTCGTGACCTTTTAAGTATCCCATACAAGGGTTTTGATCATGATTAGATGATACTCGTGTAAGGATATTTGTGAATAATTGATGAACAGAACAACTAGAACCATTTTTTATTATTGGACTATTTACGATATAATGTGTTAATGCTGAATTATCTCCACCAATATTATCTGCTATTTTCTCATGTCCTAAACCCGCATTAATTATAATTCTTGATTTTCTTGATAGATTGGCTCTTAATTTTCTAAAAAACCGATCTGTTCTTAATGTTTTTTTTTCATTTCCATCAGGACTTTTTAAAATTTCATTATGGTTTCGCATAACGGATAAACCAGAAAAACAACAATCAAAAATAAGAAGAATATGTCTAGCTGGAATATATTTAGTCCAATTACTAATATCTTCCGTTGATATTAAACTATCGGGAGTAGGTTTAGTGGATGCATTAGGTGGAACTAAAAAACCCAATTGTTTACTATCAACAGTCATTGAATGCCCATGTCCATGGAATGATATAACTATTAAATCATCTTCATGAACATCCCTATATAATTTACCCTTAATTAATGATTCAAATGATTTTTTACTAAATTCTTCATTTTTATATACAATTGTTTCGTCAAAAGACAATTTTTCTTTAAATAAATTATCTAGTTGAATTGCGTCATTAACTGCGGAAGATAATGAATTCCAATGAGTATAATTATTAACCCCAAAAGAAAACAATAGCTTTCTTCGATATTCTGGCTTAGTATTTACTGTATTATTAGATTTATCAAATACTTGAGAAATAGGTGATGAGGGTTCAAGTGCTCTTACATTAACTAATTTCATTACATGACTCATTATATTTAGACTATTTCTTTTAGGAATATGTAAATAGGTTTTATTAAATACCTTTATGACATTTTTTCTAATTTTGGAATTAACATATAAATTATACCAATCATCGGAAATAAAACGATATAGTCTATATTTACTATAACTATCCATATTTATATTATTAATTTCTATTTTAGTAAGATTCAATAACTTTGTTACTGTATCCAATTTTCTAGATCGCAAAGTTCCTATATAATCAAATATGTCTATATCTTTTAACAAGCTCTCATATTTACTCAATTTTGGATTTTTTTTTGACGATTTTTTTTTAAATTTTATCCGCCTTTTATATCTTTTAGGAGTAATATCATTCACTGGTGTATACGGACGTGATAATATAGTCTGTCCAGAATTTTCTATATTTAAAATATTGGTATTTTCTGCTCTTAGATTAAAATTATTTTTACTAAGCATTGAATATTATATTTTAGTAGTTTTTAAGTATTAAAATATAGTATTAATTTATTGAAACAACATACCTATTTCTTCTTCGAAACTATTTATAATAGTTCTAATTTTTTTTTCTTTTTCTTTTCTACCTTTTTCTTTTCCACCTTTTTGTTTATCATTATTCTCTTGCTTATCCTCTTGTATATTTTCTTTTAATTTTATACTTTCAATTTTTTGTTTTACTAACAATTCATTTCTCTCTTGTTCAATCCTCTTTAATTCTTCCTCTTCTTCTTTCATAATATCTGGTGACTGTTTACTATATTTTCTAACAGAAAGTGTATCCATACTATAAAATACCTTGAATAGTAATCCTAAATCTACAAAACTCATAGTTAAAATTTGTGAAATAAATCTTGAAATTAATGTTAATGTTGCCAAAAAGAATCTACCATCTTGAAGAGACTTGATTATTATAATAAAATCACTTATAGCACCTATAAATGGAAAACTAGCTATAAAAAATAATATCAAATATGTAAATCCAAGAGGTTTCATATAATCGGTTGGTTCGCAACATTCTAAACCAAATAAATTAAAAAATGATTTAATAATATATTTAGGCAAAGATAATAAAAATCCAGGAGACTCAATGAAAATTTTAAACATTAATTGTGGTAAATTAGATAAACATAAATTATTCACATCATTTAATTTTTTAAATTTATCATTTTCTTTTACAGACTTCTCTATTTCACCACCTTTTAAATCTTTTAATAAAAATTTATCTACTAATTGTTTAGCTTGTACCTTCTCTATTTTTTCTGACCGTAATTTTTGAACTTTTAAAATCTTATTTTCATAAGTATCATTACCTAATATTATTTTACTAATTGAATCGATATATTTAGCTAATTCAATTATATTATTTACAATAGTTTCTATATTATCTTCAATGTATTCTTGCTCCTTTTTATTTTCTATTTTTTCGGCAATTAAATAAATAATATTTCTATATTTTTCTCTTTCTTTTTCTAATTCAAAATTATTATTTTTAATAACATTTGACATAACTATTATTAATAAAGATTTTATTTAATAATTTAAAGCTATTTTATTTTCTCCTGTTAAATTAATATGGTAAAAGAATTATTAGTTTCCAAAATAATGACCGACGAAGAAATATCTGATAGAGAAGGAGAATATTTTCCAGAAAGTCATTATCACACTATTATTATGGAAGATTGTGACGTTTATAAAAAAATTAAAAAGGGAAATAAATTTGTAAAAGGAGACTTACTATTAAAATTTAGAAAAAATGTTATTCCTAAATTCGCAACAGATAATGCATTAAAAGCCCTCCGGGATGCTTCAAAAAAAAAACATGAAAATAGAGGAGCAGCAGCAGGAGTATTAGATAGAAAAAAAATGCCTGCATATATTGGAGATTTTATTAAACCAGGTAAATTTAGAACAGGTTTTGTTTCAGCCCATAGTGGTAAAACTAGTAAACAAGCTACCAGTAATTTGTCACAATCTAATATAGTTGGATTTTTTGATGTACCTGATCGTAATAAAAAAGGGAAAGGAGCTCCTTGTAGATTAACCGCATTTAATAGAGATCATACTGAATTATGGAAAGATACTTTACCATTTTTTGAAAGATGTGATCAAATATTTAAAGAACTTGTTCCTGAACGACATAATATTCAACATCGTCGCGCGCAATCTACTCCTAAATTTGCGATATCAGATACGGCATTTTCAACAGTAACTATAAATTATAGTTGGAGAACTGGTCTTCATCGAGATTCCGGTGATCTAAAAGATGGCTTTGGTAATTTAGTAGTTATAGAAGACACTGAAAATGATAATAAATATAAGGGTTGTTATTTAGGATTCCCCCAATATGGCGTAGCCGCTGATCCTAGAACAGGGGATTTTTTGGCTATGGATGTCCACGAATGGCATAGTAATACTGAATTTATTCCTGTATCTAATCATATTTCTGGAAAACAAAAAGAAAAAGATGTTGTAAATGACTGGTATTTTAATAGATTATCTCTAGTCATGTATCTTAGAGAAAAAATGATTAGATGTAAAGATGAAGAATTATGGAAAGATAAAATAGGAGGAGGAATAGGAGAAGGAATAGCAAACAACGTAGACCTATATGAAGATGAATATTTGTTAAATAGTTGGAGTGACTCCGATGAAGAACCTACCTATCAATTTAATTATACACACCCATATTTTAAAAAAAATGATTCTAGTTTTATTATTAATACAATTCCTAATATAAATGAGGATGAATATTATCAAAAATTATCAAAAGCATTTAACGATCATCTTCCTAATGAATACATTAGCTTTATTAACAAGCGATATAATATATTTGCTTAAAATATAAAATCATATTAATTTAAATATATTTTATAGTTTATAGTTTATTTATAAATCAATACATTTTCCCTTTTTTCCCCTTGAACCTCGTTGCCACTTACAATCATCTGTATACTCCGAGCAACATTCTGGACATTTCTTTCCCGAATTTGTAGTAAAATCTAAACAATTGACTCTTGATTTAGATTGATCTCTTTCCTTACAAATACCTTTTGAACCTCTTCCTACTCCTTTTTCCCATTCACAATGTTCTGAACAATCACTCTTACGAAGATCATTACATTCATCATAGTCTTCTTCATCTTCCTCTTGGTATACCGAGGTTACACATACTCCTTTTGAACCTCTTCCTACTCCTTTTTCCCATTCACAATGTTCTGAACAATCACTCTTACGAAGATCATTACATTCATCATAGTCTTCTTCCTCTTCCTCTTGGTATACCGAGGTTACACATACTCCTTTTGAACCTCTTCCTACTCCTTTTTCCCATTCACAAGGTTCTGAACAATCACTCTTACGAAGATCATTACATTCATCATAGTCTTCTTCCTCTTCCTCTTGGTATACCGAGGTTACACATATTCCTTTTGAACCTCTTCCTACTCCTTTTTCCCATTCACAAGGTTCTGAACAATCGCTCTTACGAAGATCATTACATTCATCATAGTCTTCTTCCTCTTCCTCTTGGTATACCGAGGTTACACATACTCCTTTTGAACCTCTTCCTACTCCTTTTTCCCATTCACAAGGTTCTGAACAATCGCTCTTACGAAGATCATTACATTCATCATAGTCTTCCTCATCTTCACCATAATTTTTCTTCTTTTCTTCCTCTTCCTCATCGTAACCCTCTTCCTCGTCAGATCCTTCATCTTCCTCACTAGAATCTTCGTATTCCTCGTCAGATCCTTCATCTTCCTCACTAGAATCTTCGTATTCCTCGTCAGTATGATTCCATTTACAAGAATGTATTGATTCGTCGTCATTCAGCAATAAATGATCGGTCATTATAGTATACCAATTATGAGTTCCATTATTTAATTCAACTTTGATGTTATCACCAATTTCACCATCACCAACAATTTCAGTAACCTTTCCCTTAAACCATTCTTCTTCATTCTTCCCACTATTAAACCTTATTCGTATTTCATCATTCTTATCAAAATCCGCACATATTGTTGGACAATCATCATTTTCTATATCACCTTCGCAATCCAAATCATCAGCTTCTAATCTATTTGCTACTTTTGAAATACAGAAACCATCTATATCGCCAAATGAATCTTCGTATTCCTTCCAATCACAGTCAGATGGATGGATATTACAATTTTCTTCATCTAATATTTCACATAATATTTCTTCATCACTATCTATAAAACTACCACTTCTTTTTAATTTAGCCATATCATGTTGAAAACCTAAATCAGAAGCTTGTCGGAATAAACCTAATTTACCTCTTTCTATATCATCCTTAAAAAAAGCATTAGGGTCATCATATTCTTCGCCCATTTTACCCCATTTTTCAAGTGAGGATTTTTGTAAATGTCCAGCTATTCCTCTCCTTGCACTACTTTCTTCTAAATTCTCAACAAATATCATATCTTCCTTTCTTCTTATAGTATCTATTTCAGTTTCTAAATCACCACGCTCTATACGGATTTTAGCCCTTTCAATCATTACTTGTCTCTGCTTTCTGTCTTTTTCTAAAACTATTTGAGCAGATTTATGATATCTAAAATCACGTCGTTTACCTGATGTAATTTCTCCAGTAACACGACAAGGTGTGATAAATAAAACTGTGGGGTTTTCTCTTGTTCCAATTAATCCCTTATGTATTATTTCACTAACTATTCTACTTATAGAGGAATCTCCCTCAAAATTACTAGTTCCACGATTGTCTACGAAAATTCTAGTATTTTTACCAGTTTTTTTATCTCTTTTAGATGGTTCCCTAATACATCTATCCGTTTGTATATTATATCGAGAGTGTCTAGACCACCATAAAGTTGTATCACTATTATCGGTTCCATCAGTATGTCCCATTTGTGTTATTAAGTCGATATCGTCACCTGGACTTTTTGTATTTTCTGGATTGAATAAACACGTTCCATCCCCATCAAAAAAAACTGAATTTAAAAAATCAACTGCTCCCTTTGTCCTATAAAAACCTATTTCTAATTTAGGTTTTTGACAATTTGGGTCTTTTTGAACTTCTAATATAAGGTCTTTTATATCTTTCTTTTTTATAGGAATCTCTACTTTTTCTTTCAATGTTCCAGGTAAATATTTTACTAGCCATTTTTTCATTTTATATACTGATTTAGAAGTTATGTTTTCTTCATCATATATATCATGAATAAATTCAATTAGATCTTCTTTCTTAGTCGGTATACTCTTATCTGACATACTTGTTCCATTTTTATGATCTCTTATCCAATTTTTCATTTCAGGAACTGTCATGATATCACCACTATGAATAGGTAAGCCATATTTTTTAGTTTTGATAATACTAGGTTTGGAAAGCAAATCATTTTTAATTGGAAATTTAAAAATTCCGGATTGAACAATATCATCCGCAGTATCTAAACTTAATAATAAATCATAATACCAATCTCCTTCTTCATATTCTACTCTGTGACCAAATTGTCTTCGTTGTCCCTTTTTCCATGATCTAGCCCATGTTGAATCCACCGTTAATAAAAAAGGCATATCAGATTCTGGTCTTTTTAATTCTTCTAATATAGGTTTGTCTTTATCAGACCATCCAAATTCACTGGCTGGACTTGTAAAAATTATTTTTATACCAGGTGGAACAATACATTTTTGCTTATTAAGTGATGAAGGTTTATCTTGATAAGTCCCATGTCCTGTTACCAAATAAAAATTAGTATATCCGGTATATGGGATAGCTTCTATTGGATTAGTTTTTGTTGACATTTATTATACAATAAGAATTTATTTACAATATTTCTTCAAAAATGTAATAATAATTTTTTTACCATCTTGAGATCCTTCTGGATGAAACTGATAACCAAATATTTTATTTTCATTAGATTCTATACCTATAATTTCCCCATTTTTTCTCTTAATAATATTGAATCCAGTAGGGTATTTACTTACATAATCCTGATGTGAAAAAAAAACATTAAGTTCTTCTTTTAATATAAGATTACTCTTAGAAACTATTTCAATTTTTTCTAAACCCGAATGGCGGTTTTTTAAACCTGATATTATACCCCCAAACATGTTGGAAATTATTTGATAACCAAAACAAATTCCAAGAATAGGAATATTCTTAAATATGGTTACTGTTAAAATGTTTTTACTTACATCACTATAATTACACCCTTCGCTTAAACATATAGGACCACCGCTTAAAATAACCCCTTTAATAAAGCTATAATCTCCTGTAATAAGATCTATTAATTCTTCTTTTTTAGAAATTATTATATATTCCATACCTAATTTATCAATTATATCAATAATTTTAGGAGTCATTTTAGCTTGTTCTAAATTTTTAGTATTATCAATGAGTAAAATCATAACTATAATATACTTAGAATTTTACTTTATTACTTATTTAATTATTCATATATTCTTAATTTTCCGACAACTTGTCTCCGACATATCGGACATTTATTATATGAGCTTTTCATAGATAATATCTTATTAGCACATTGTTCACATACACATTTATGTCCGCATCTAAAAAAAGCAGTGGTTTTTTCTCTTTCTAAACATATAGAACATAAATCACTATATTGTATTTTTTTACATCTATATGAAAGACAGTATTCTATTAATCGAATTATAGGATTCATAACATATATTTTTATTTAAAGTACACACTCTTTATTATATCAATGTCAATTTTTTTATTACGTCACGAAGAACGTTTTGAACCACCTAGTTTTTTCACACCTTTAACACAACAGGGTTTGGAAAATGCTGGCAAACTTGTTGATAAATTAATTAAAATACCTTTGGATGAAATATATTGTTCTCCTTTTTTAAGAACTGTTCAAACTATATACCCATATTGTATCTCGAATAATATTAAAATTAATATTGAGAATTCTCTTTATGAAATTAATAATCCACATATTTGTCAAAAAAGTAATTATCAACATCGAGTCAGTGAATTAGAATGTATCCATCCTAAATATTTACAAATCGTTAATAATGATTATGATTCTTTCCTCGAATTAGAAAATATGAAATGGCCAGATAGACATTTAGAGGATTTGTATAAGAGAGTTGTTCCTTTTATAGAACATTTACGTGAAAATAAACAAGGAAAAAATATTTTACTTGTTAGTCATATGTCAACTATTAATGTAATTAAAAATTATTTATTACATGGTCAAATTGCGGAAAAAGACGTATTTTATCCTACTGGACATTTAGAAGAATTTAAATTTTAGAAAATAATAATTAACTTTGTTAGATTTATAATGATACTTATTGAAAAGCATTTACTTATCGATTGGCAACGTTGTTTTAATTATGAATTTATACAGAAAAATATAAATGAATATAATTTATCTCTAAAAGAATATTTAGAATATCCTGCGTTGGTTGATAAAATTAAAATAATTAGTAATTTCTATAATGTTTTTGTAGATGATAATAGGGGTTCTGTTCCTTTTAATATATATTTTATTGACGATACATCTCCTAAATATGAATTAAGGAATACATCGAAGGGATATAGGCTTGTAAATTCAAAATTATTTGATTTAAAAATGTTCTTACGATCAAAATTAAATTTAGGATTTCAATTACACGCTACCGATAATATTCAAGAAACTAAACATAATTTGCATGCTTTAAACATTTTTGATAAATATTATACTCAAAAAAAATTCAAAAACTTAAATGAGGTTTTCGATACTTTAAATAAAATATCATCATTTAAATGGGTTATAACTCATAATTTTGACTCTTTTGATAATGACGATGACATAGATTTTTTAACAAATGATTATTACAAATTTATGAACATATTAGACACTGTTGAAAAACCCAAAGGTTCGTGGATTAATAGTGTTTCTAACGGGGGGGGTTCTGTAAGAAATATTATATATGTTAACGATAAGGAAAAACCAATAGATATAAGGTATTTAGGTGATAACTTTTACGATATAAATCTACAAAACAAAATATTAGATACAAGAATTAAACACCTAAATGGTTTTTATATTCCAAATAAAGAAATGCATTTGTATAGTTTAATTTATCATGCTATTATTCATAAATCTAATATTTCAGATACATATGAGCAAACATTTATTGAACATGGAATTAAAAAAGATAATATAAATAAAGATTTTTTTAAAATTATGCTTGATAAGTTTATGATTACACATGATTATAAATATGTTAGACCTGAACCTTCAGTAGGTTATTTTATTAATTAAATTTTAAAATGGGTATTTAAATTTTAGAAAATAATAATTAACTTAGGTAGATGTATAATGAGTGATACTGAAGATTATAAACTTGAATTTGAAGAGGAAATTAGAGACGAAATCGAAGATGAAATTGAAGATGAAATCGAAGAAGAAATTGAAGATGAAATTGAAGATGAAATCGAAGATGAAATTGAAGATGAAATTGAAAATGAAATAAGTATTGAATTAGATGAATATTACATAAGTAATGATGAAAGAACTCCTAACTTATTATCATACATTGAACATTTTATAGAAAAAAATAATTACAATAAAATAAGTAAAGCTATAGATATATGTGTTTTAATGTCCAAATATAATATTTCACTTGAATTCATTCATATAAATTCTTTGAAATATTATCTTAAAAACTTGAGTAAATCTAGAATTAAAAAAAAAAAGTTAACTCCTAAAAAACAAGAGTTACTAAATTACTACAAACGTAATTATAATTTAAAATTATTATTTTACTTTTTAAACGAGATAGATAAAATAGATATTATTGAAAAAAAACTTATAGAATTTATTAAAAAAAATAATATATTTAGAATTAAAAAAAACGACAATCTACTTGATAAATCAGGTATTGATATACAAAATAATGCTAAACTATCACTAAGATCAAATTTAATTCCTATTGAAAAAGCAAGGAATTTAATAAAAATAAAACAAAATGTTGAACAAGGGTATACTTCAACAATAACCTTTCATCAGATTGATAAATTTACTAAATTATATATTGAAAATAAAATTAAAAATAATATTTCTAATATAGTAATTAAAAAAGATTTTTCCTCAAGTATATTTTTGGAAAAAAATAATGATATTAATGATTGTAAAGATATTGAAGATAATGATATAATAAATTATTTAGGAGGTATTGATGGATTATTTGAAAGAGAAGTAAAATGTTTAAAAAAATTATATGGATATAATCACTTTCCATATTTATTATGCGTCGATGAAGAAAAAAAATCTATTTATATTAATTATTGTGGAGAAACACTGAATGAATCAAATATTCCTAAAAATTGGAAAGAACAAATAGAAGATTGTCTAATAATACTAGAAAAAGAGAATATTTTCCATAATGATATATGGATTCCTAATTTATTAGTTAATGAGGACACAATTAATATTATAGACTTTGGTTTTGGGACATTTAATAGTGAAAATTTTCCTTTTACAAATATGAATAAGTTATATCTAGATAAATCTAACAGTTTTTTTGAATTTTTAGATAAAGGTATTGATGAAGGAACTGAAAAAAGATTTAAATTTAAAATGTTATTAAATACCTAAATTAATAATAATATTTTTCAATAATATTATTAACTTATCCCTGTATTTTAACCTCTGGTTCAACAGTACAGTTTTGAAAAATTTCCTTATGCTTATCAGGTGTTTCTGTTCCTAGCATTTTAGGAGATACAATGGTCCATGGTGTGTCAGCAGGTAAAAAACCTAAATATGTATATATATACGCTACTAAAGCGGAACACCAAAAGGTTTTTTTCTTTTGTGTATTACCCCTGTTAATATGAAATGCTGCTTTAATCCAATCGGTTGGTATAACATCATATGGGCGATTATGAACTACCGAATGAGCTTCCGCTAATTTTTCATAAAATGTTGTGTCTCTTTCACAATCTAGTTTTCTCCAGTATACTTGTCCTTCCTTATATGTAGCCATTACTTTATCGAATTCTTCTAATTCAACACCTAATTTATACTCTTTATTTTCTACATCAGGGAAATTTTCCCAACTAGATTCTAAAATATACAAACCTTTAAGAGGAGGACTAGTAAATTGAGGATCTCGGATAATCATAGCAGTATGGGAATATTTACTTCCCGTAGCCCACATAATTAAGTCTGTAAATATACTGAATATAGCATTACCTGGGTTTGAAAAATTGTTTTTATGGTGAAACAATAATATATCTCCAGTATTAAACTGGTCTTTATCTTTGAAGTCTGTCCAATATGACATATATATTTCCAATAAAAAAATATTTTTAAGTGATTTTTAAATTAATAGATTATTTACTTAAGTATCCAACCACAATCACAGTATTTATAATTAGGGTAATGATTATATCCCGCTTTTTCGGAACATGTTTTGTTTTTATAGAATTCATATATATTTAAATCTATTTGTCTATTATCAATATATTTTAATTTCTTATTATAATTATTATAGTATTCTAAAGTTATTTTGTATTCTAAATTTTCATGACGCTCTTTTTCTTCTATATTTTTACAATGATTATCTATAAATAATATTATTACTATAATTATTATAATTATTATTAGGTATATCATAAATAGACATTAATGCATCATTTTATATATGCGCGTTAATAATCAAATTTTTTTTCTCAAAACATTATATAAATGGGTAATTGTCTAAATATATTTAGAAAGAGGAAAAACTCAGATGGTAAAATGACTTCTCCAGTTGAAGATATAACAACAAATACTGGCGAAGCTGTGGAAGAAATAATTGATGCTGTTGAACAAGTTAGTGAAACTATAGATGCTGTTAATGATGTTGTTGATAAAGTTACAGAAATTGGAGATGCTATAAATAATGGAGATCCGATTAATGAAGTAATCGATGATGTAAATGATTTAAATAATGATATTAAAAATGTTACTAAAAGTTCATTAGAATCTTTACAAGAAACAGTAGAAGCTATTGGCGAAACTGTAGATGTTGTTGATAATATATCTGAAATTATTAATATTCCTCCTAAAGAACAAAAAAAAGATAATAAAAATGTCTTCTTAAAAACTTATAATTTAAAAAAAAAATCTCAAAGTATAGACATCATTGGTCAAAAACAAACAGATTCAACTGAATCCAATAAAAATCTGGTGGATGAAACTCCAGTTGTTGAAACTCCAGTTGTTGAAACTCCAGTTGTTGAAACTCCAGTTGAAACTCCAGTTGTTGAAACTCCAGTTGTTGAAACTCCAGTTGTTGAAACTCCAGTTGTTGAAACTCCAATTGTGGAAACTCCAGTTGTTGAAACTCCAGTTGTTGAAACTCCGGTTGATGAAACTCCGGTTGATGAAACTCCAGTTGTTGAAACTCCAGTTGTTGAAACTCCAGTTGTTGAAACTCCAGTTGCTGAAACTCTTACTGATTCTAAAATGGTAGAGTAAATTAATGGTATTAATTTAATTATATTTTTAAACTAATTATATTTATTTTATATAATTAGTTTAAAAATGTGGAATACTATAGTTAATCCAATAACTGGGAAAAAAGTTAATTTACAATCTAAAAAAGGTCAACAGATTATTAATAGATACATATATCAAGTTGGGGGTAGTGGTAAAGTTGAAAGTAATCAACCTAATTATGAAAATTTATCAGTTGCTGGGGTGTTTTCATATGATTTCGGAATTGAGGGATTGCCAAATTTAAAAGAAAAACATTTCACCTATAGAGAGGAGGAAGAGATAAATATTTTACTATCAAGAGATGATGACTATTTAAACTTATTGGACGAAAAAGAGAAGGCTGAGAAACCAACAAAACCAAATGTAACTATATTAATAAATGGAAAAAAATGTTTTAATCCTAAATGGACCAATAAAACTGATGAACACGGGCATCAATTAATTTCATGTGATACACTTGATGAAGTTAATGAAACAGAAACAATATATAGAGAACAATTAGCAATTTATCGAAAAAAAATTACGGCACCATTGATTTATGAAAAAAATTTTATACATATGGAAAAACAAAAAAAGACAGATGAGTTTTTAGATTATTTTTCGAAGGTGAAAGATGGCGATATAATTGAAAATTTATCTGAAAGTGGATACCGTACTGCTGGATTATATGTTATAAGATACGGAGAACCAGAGCATTTAGATCAAGATTTTTACCAAGAATGGGGTATTATAAATGAGGGATTTTCACTAGGACCTAACTTTCCAGTTGGATATTGGAATAATGCTGTTTTTGAAAATGCTTACTGGTATAGGAGCCCTTTACCTGAACCTGTTGGTTGGGGCTGGTTAGATAAACTCAAAAAAGAGGATTTTACTGAAAAAGTTGATGAATCTGGTAATATAACTAGTATAGTTTACTTTAATTGGGGGACATTCATTTTACCTTATCGTAAGAATGATGTAGTAAAAGAAATTGAAAATCTAAAAGTTGAATATTATAAATTATATTTTGAAGAAATAAGTAGAGGAGTTGCTATGTTAGTTTTTCCAGAAGAATAGATAACTATTGTATTTTTGAGTATAGGCACTTAAATTTAATTTAATTTTAAACTAGGTAAATTTTTATTTTATTCTAATAATATTATAATGTCATCTAAAGATAAAATTAAAAATGTCGATTTAAATCTTAATTTACAAAATGTTGATGGTGTGATCAGCACTGATAATTACACTATAATAGGATGGAATAGTACAGATAATCATGGTAAAGAAATAGATCTTGATGGTGTAGAATATTTTTTAATTAAAGAAAAAAAAAGACAAAAGGACACAAAGATAAAATAGTAATAGTAAATATAATAAAATAAAATAAAATTTATATTATATTTAATAATTAACAATCTAGAGGATTTAGATGAGTTATCTCAAGTGGTGATGATAACATTTCCATTACTGAAGCAAATAATCCGGTTTCCTTTCTCATTACCATATAAGAAGCATGATCGGATTCTTTCGCCCATTTTTGTCTAATATTAAATTCTAAACTATTTTCTTGTGAGACAAAGCATTCAATAGATTCGCATCCGGGCCAGTTTCTAGTGACACGTAGACCGTCTTCTCCTCTTAGAATTTCTAAAAATTTTTGTTTAAGTTCTTCAGATTTAAAAGTAAATTTAGCATTAATATAACATGGTCCAGATGGCTCCATTAATCCCTTCATTTGCTCCATTAATTTAGCATGTTTAACATTAAATCCCAAACCTTGTTTGATAATTTCACGAGTATCTTTATCACCAGTTACTGGTATTACCTCGACATCGCATAACGCTATCCAATTATGTACCCATTTATATATATCTAAAGCCGTAGGACAAGAAGCAATAGCATATCCGCATCCCTGACTGGGAACATGCCATCTTCCATTAGAAGTACAAGCACCTGAATCTTGATGATCTTGTTCTTGTGTCATATTAGCAAAAGCTTGAAACCCCTTGTCTCTACATCCATCTCTGAATTGATACTTAATAAAATATAGACTTTCACCTTCTTTAGGATCGGTATTGACATTATTATAAGATACCATATAAGAAGGCGTATTACCCAATAATAGTTCTCTATGTTGATTATCATCTAACACAGGCACTACCTTTATATCTGCCATGGATACCCAGTTATTAAGCCATTTCTGCATGTCTACTACACTTTTAGCCTGAGCAATACAAAATCCCCTGGCTTCACCTACACATGACCATCTCCCTAAAAGATTTACATTTCCTAATTCTCTAGCATCATCATCACCAGTCATGCCTCCAAAAAAGGTCATACACGCATCTCTGGTGGTATGTTCTGGCAAAATTTGATATTCGCAATAATAGGTTATTAAACTTGTTGACTAATTTTTATAGAAATATATAGTATATTATCTTTAGGCAAATATTATTTTTAAGTTTACTAAAATAATTATATTTTTTATTAAAAAAAAAAAAAATTTTAAAATTCATTATTTATTTTATTAAAAAATATTTAAAGCATTATACTTCCATATTAATTTAAAGATTTAGATAGATATATATCTATATGTCCTTAATTAAAAATATTTTACAACAACCAATTATTGATAAAAATATTATCTCAGTATCGGGATGGATTAGTAACTTAAGATTACAAAGCAATAATGGGTTTATACATTTAAATGATGGATCGTGTTTTACCACCCTACAACTTGTTATGGATTATTCAGATATAGAAAAGATTCAATATAAGAATGTTTTTGATAATTTAGTAAAACATGTATCTATAACAGTTAGTGGTATATTAGTTCCAAGTCCAGCAAAAGGTCAAGATATTGAACTTAAAACTAGTCTAAAATACATTAAAATTCATGGACATTTAGATATATCAGATTATCCCCTTTCTGGTAAAAAACATTCATTTGAATATTTAAGGAACTATCCACATTTAAGAGTTAGAACTAATTATACCGCATCTATGTCACGAATAAGAAGTAGTTGTTCATTTGCTACACATCAATTTTTTAATAGTAAAAATTTCTGTTATGTTCATACTCCTATCATAACAACTAATGATTGTGAAGGTGCTGGTGAAACCTTTACATTAACCAGTTTGAATTTATCTAAAATACCTACTAAAAAAGACAAAACAGGTAATAGAAAAGTACAGTACAATAAAGATTTTTTTGGCGAAAGAACTAACTTAACTGTATCAGGCCAACTTCACGTAGAATCTTATGCTCTCGGACTTAATAGAGTGTATACGTTTGGACCAACTTTTCGAGCAGAAAATTCTAATACTTCCAGACATTTATCCGAATTTTGGATGATTGAACCAGAAATATGTTTTATTGACTTAAACCAATTAATGTCTTTAGCAGAAGATTATGTTAAATTTTGTATCGAATATGTAATGAAAAATAATCTTGACGATTTAGTTTTTTTTAACCAACGCGTTTCTAAAGGTAGGCTAGATGTTTTAAAAAATATCTTGTCACAAGATTTTAAAAAAATTACCTATACTCAAGCAATAGATTTACTCCAAAATGATTGGAAAGAAAATTCTAAATTATATAATAAACCCAAATGGGGTGATGATTTGGGAAGCGATCAGGAAAAATATATAACTAAAAAATTAGGAACAACATTTGTATATAATTATCCTAAAAAAATAAAATCATTTTATATGAAGAAAAACTTGGGAGAAAACGGTGACGTGATTACTGTTCAAGCGATGGATTTATTGGTTCCTGGTATAGGTGAATTAATAGGAGGTTCTATAAGAGAAGACGATTATGATATACTATTACAATCACTATTGGAAAAAAATATATTACAGGAAGATCTACAGTGGTATCTTGATTTACGTAAATTTGGTTCAACTCCCCACGGTGGTTTTGGATTAGGTTTTGAAAGACTTATAATGTTAATTACAGGTATTAGTAATATTAGAGATGCTATCCCATTCCCAAGATATCCTAAACACTGTATTCTATAAATAATAGGATTTATCCTAAGTAATTAATCAATATAAAATATTCTGAAAAATAATTTTCAAGATATTAAAATGTCATAAAGCGAATTATTTATTTGAGAATAGTATAATGACTTCTCAAATCAATAATAAAAAAAAATTCAAAAAAAATGAAAATAAACAATCTCAAAATAATCTTGAAAAATATGGTTTTACTAATACAAAAGTTACTTCTCAGAAAATAAATAGTGAAAATAAGCAAAAGAAAAATATAGAACTTGATTTGGACAATTGTGCTAAATTAGATACATTTGGTTTCACATCAGAATAACTATCTACAATTTCTACATAAATATACATTTTGATTATGACTACATGTCATAGATTTTTTAATAAATTCGTAACTATTTGTACGATAAAAAGCATTAGTTCTGACTATTTCATCTGATGGTGCTGACTTTAATGATTTGTTTGATATAGAATATATATTTCCCATTTTATCTAAAATAGAAAATATCTTTAAATAAAATTCATGTCGTAATTTCTTTTATTAATGTAACTTTTAATAAAATAGACTTAAACTATCTGGACGCGATGTCACCCTGATAGGCTGAGTTGTAATATTTTCACCATCTATATCTAAATTACCAGATAGTGGGTCTATTTCAAAATCAGTTGTTTCAATATAATTTAAATATTGTTGAAAACTACCATCTTCTAAACCAAGTAATATTTGAAACATTTGGTATCGAGAACATGGTTGTAACATATATGCTAATTTAATTTTACCATCATGTAATCCAGCATTTGGAGCTATATGTGCACCAGGACTAGCATGACTTAAATTACTTGCTACAAAATATAAAAATTCTCCTTCTACTGTTTTATATACAACATTTTCATCATTTTCATCATTATTTAATACTTTATATCTTAATTTTGCGGTAAAAGTTTCTTTCCAAATTAATTCCCATATAGCACCTACAGTAAACCTAAATTCTCCCAATAACCTCATCCATTCTGTCCGGAGATCCAAATTGGAAAACATTCCTAGAGATACAAATAAAAAACTTAACATTTGTTTCCCTTCATCTAATAATTCTACCTTCATTGTATCTATATTATTAGGTTGAAATTTTAAAACCGATTTTAAGGCATTATATAAACTATAATTATTATTTTGTGAATATAGAATTGAAGTCATTAATCCATTACCTGAACCACATGGAATATGTCCAATTGGAATATTTATATTATTCTGGAACATATACTGGACAACATTTGAAACTGTTCCATCTCCACCTACAAGTAGTATACCAGTAAATTGTGTAATATTTTCCAAAATATTATTACATTCCTCTAAATTTTTTGTATGACAAATTTTATAGTAAATATTTCCTAATTTAGGAAGTAAATGTCTCTCTAATATATCATTACCGTTCCCGTTTCCACTATTTTTATTTACTATAATTAAATATTGACTCATTGATATGTTATACATTTACATTTTCTTTTAAGTATTATATATCTTCTAAAATAAACTCTTCTCTGCTAATTATTTTTTGTTGAATCATGTTCCAAATTTTCGAAGAAAATATAATCATTAATTGAATAGTAGCTTCTTTTTCTATTTGATATTGTTGATGGTAATTATTAAAATCTAAAATTGTATCAAATTTAGAATCATCTACCCTTTTAGATGAATATTTAAGATAAAAAGGAGTGGGTGAATCAAGTTCTGGAAATAAAGTCATATTTTTTATATATGGTAATTTGAATTTTTTTGCCAAAAATTTCTTAAAATCTAAAATGTTTGTCAAATATGATGCTTCGCATGAATATGTTTTTCCCTCAAATACTACAAAAATTTGAAAATTCTTATTAGACATATTAACTATTCTTTTTTAATTCGACATCGATCATTAATTTTATCAAATTTTATTAAATAATTAACTATATATTTAATAAAATTGTAATTTTTCAAATGGATAAGTAGCTATATAATCCCCATTTTTTCGTACTACTTCATAGCCATATTTTTGTAATGTTTGTTTAATTTCACTTTTTTCCTCTTTTTTTAGATGCTTATATTCTACTTTTATAAATAATGGTTTGAACTTTGGGAATATTTGTTTAAAAATTTTATAATCATGACCTTCCGTATCTATTTGTAAGACATCTATTCTATCAATATTGTGTTTTTTTACCAAATTATTAAATGTTATAGCCTGTATTGTTTCTTGTATTGCAAATTTATCGAAATGTGATATTTCACTTTTATTTTTATGAAAACTAGATATTCCATCTACCCATCCTGGTAAATTCTGTGTTTTTATAATTTGTCTAGGAACTCTATAAATTTTTTTTTTTGAATTTCTATTAGATATTGCTGAATTCTCAAATATAAGCCCCTGTTTGTTACTATAATTAATCTTTAATTTTTCAAACATATCTCTTAAAGGTTCTACTAAAATTCCTTTCCAATTATATTTTTGAATATATTTATACATATCGTCGTGTCTCTTACCATCCATCGCACCTATCTCGCAAAAATAAATATTTCCATCTAACGCACTATCTAATTTATCAAGATAATCCATTTATAATATAAAAATAAAATATTTTAAAATATAATAATTAAATTTATTTTTTACTAGAATCATTTTTAACATTTTTCTTTTTCCCTTTTCTGGGTAATTTTACTCCTAGAACTCTCTCTATTTTACTAATAAACGCATTATTAGGTATAGCTTTTCCTTGCTCATAATTAGCAATAATAGTTGGTTTTACATTTAACCTTTGTGCTAACGTTTTTTGAGTAAATTTTTTAGCACATCTGGCTTGTTGCATTTCTTTTCCAAATGATCTACTTACCTTTTCTATTTTAAAAGTTTCACTCTCGTTTTCTACTTTAATTTTCCTACGTTGCTCATCTGATATAACATTTTTTTTATTCGTTACTATATTTTTCTTTTTTTTTATAGTTTTCCGAACAATTACCGGTGTCCAATCTTGGTGATCCATTTTATTTTATACGTTTAAAGTTATTTATTGATCAAATTTAATCTCTAATACAAATTTCTTCTCCTTCTTGTAGATAAATACAATTAAACTCATTTGGTATTGAATTTAATAAGAATACTCCTTGAACAGGGTGTTCTGTAACAATACTTTTAGAAAATTTTAATTTCCCATTGTTTTTATATTTATATCCCCCACTGTTGTGAATTACAATTTTACCACCTATTGATTTTTCAACTGCATATCTTCCATTAGTCATTGAATTATTATATGCTTTTGAACTATATTTTTTTCCTTCTGTATTTTCTCTTGATTTACCACTTTCTGTGCAGCCAACGCATCTATATTTTTCTTTGTATGGACATTCTAAACCTTTTCGATGCTGATATATTAATAAACCTATCCATTTATTATCCCCTGTAATTTTAATAAATGGTTCGTAACTAGAATAACAAAATCTTTTTAAGCATGAACCTAATGTTATAGGGACATATAAACTAATCTTCTTTTTATTACGAGGGATTTTTAAAAATTTTATCATTGATTTTTTAATTTTTGATGCTTTAAATAATGATTTAGTTCTTCCCATGCCTGCTGTTACTAAATTAAAAAATCCACCCAATTTTGTATTCTCTAAAGTTTTAATTATAAACTGATACATTTCTGAAAATTCTCTGGCTATTCCACCATCTACTGTTACAAAACCCTTTGGAAAATCATTATTTGAATTATACAAAATTTTTATAATGTTTTTAGCCCAATATGTTTTACCAGAAGCACTTGGTCCAAATCCCATTATTAATCTTGAATCTTTATTCTCCATTTTTTTTACAGTAAATTTATAACAATCCTCCTTCCAAACCCCGGTTAATGGTTGATCATTGTATTCAAATATTAATTTAATTTCAGAATCTATTGTTATTACACTATTTGTCAATAATCTTAACATGTATGCAGTAGAAGCTATTTCTTTAGAAATTAGTTGCTGTAGATTTTTAAAACAGTCTTTTCCACATATTTCCCATTTTTTTTTAAATAATATGTCACATTCTTCTTTTGGATTCTTTTTCATAATTTCCAAATTATTAATAATTCCACGAGCTTCCGATAAATTAACAAAATCTTCTTCATGGAAAAGATTTGCTAAAAACTGAGTATTTTCACATAAATTTATACATCCGTTATTATATTGAATACATACTCCTTGTAAATATTTTTGTTGCCATTGAATACAATTAAACCTATTGTTACCTCCTATTTTAAGATATTGTTGTATTATATTTTGACCCAGTTTACCATTTACATTAACTTTTCTTCCAGTTTTTGGATTTATAATAGTTGACCACATTTAATATATTGGAATATAAATTTTTGATACCAAATAATTAATATTTAAGTATTTAATATAAATAAACTATATCTTGTGCCTTCTGTTATCGGTGATACTCCATGAATTATGCTATTATCATGTATTGTCATTGAACCAAGATTCTGTTTTGGAATATGAATTAGACCATCTGATAAATAAATTAGATCTCCACCCTTATATTCACGATGACTATTTAAAGGAATCTTTAATGTTTTTTTGGCATAATCTTTATGAAAATCTATATATGAATTATCTGCATTTACTCTTCTTAATTTAATTTTACTAATATTATTTTGAAATACTTTTTGAATCTTCTCTAATTTATTATTTCCTATTATTTTTTGTAATGTATTATGAGTTATTTCTAATTTGAAATCTTGTTCATTATTATCATAATATCTATTAATGTGGTCTATTAAGTTTATCCTATCCTTTCTAGAAAATATATTATTTGTCATAAATTGGTATTTAGCATTATATTTACCTCCTAATTTATCTATTATTTTATTAATTTCATATTTACTTATTTCGGTTGATTCTTTATTTATTAAAAATTGTTGATTTTTTCTATTTTTAATTATAAATTTACCTATATCTACTTCACTTTCTTTACTGAAAGTCCCTATATCTTCAACCAGTTCTTTATCAAACTCAACTTTTAATTTTTTTTTTAAATTCTTTTTTTCTTTAGTTAATCCATTAATTTTAAGTTCCGATTCCTTTAATTGTGATTCTAATATAGTGACTAATTTTTGAGTTTCCTCCAATTCAATCTCTAATCTTTTTTTAGATTTCTCAGTTATAACCAGTTTCTGTAATAAAATTTTATCTGACATTATTAATGTTTATATCAATTATTTAATTTAAGTAATTGTTTTACCTTTAGTAATTATAAAAGTATAAACTTTATTTAAAAATATATTTAAAATATATTTCCTATCATAATATATATGATTTATACAGATTGGGATAAAGAATTAAATAAAAATTTTTCACCAAAAAATGACTTTTTTAATTATGTTAACGATAATTGGCTCAGTAATAATCAAATACCAAATGATCAAAATACTTGGGGACAATTCAGTATTATCAATGAAAATAATAGAGATAGGGTTCGAGAAATATTAGAGTCTAATTCTGACGATCCTATTTTTCAACAAGCTCAAATATTATACAAAGGTTTTATGAACAAATCAGGCCAAAAGCATTTGGATTACCTTATTGAAAAAATTAAGAATATTGGAAATATAGATGAATTTAAAGATATATGGTTTAATCTCATTTGTAAACAACTCATTGATAGTCCCATTTCATATTATGTGTACCCCGATTTAAATAATTCTGAAAGAAATATTTTATATGTATCAGTATCTGGACTTGGTCTTCCAGATAGAGATTATTATTTATCAGATGATATGGAAGAAAAAAGGACCAAATATAAAGACTTTATGCGAAATTTTTATCCAGGTAAATTAGATTATAACGGTGTATTTGATCTTGAAAAAACACTTGCTTCATGGAATTGGACTAAAGTTGAAAAAAGAGATCCTAAAAATTATAATAATCCTACTAATTATGCCGAATTTATAAAAAAATATCCTAATTTACTATGTAGCGAATTTTTTGATTTAGTAAATGTTCAAGGAGACACTATTAATATATCTAATCCTAAATTTTTAGAAAATTTTAATGCATTATTAACCAACAATAATTTAGACATACTTAAACAATACCTAATATGGAGAGTTGTACTTAATAACGCATCACTAATCGATGAAAAATATACACAAAAATCATTTGATTTTTACGGAACATATCTATCTGGAATACCTAAAATGAAATCACCTTGGAAAAGAGCAATATCTTTTGTTAATTCTCAATTAGGAGAAGTAGTTGGTTTAGAATTTTGTAAAAAATATTTCCCAGAATCATCTAAGAAGAGTTGTTTAGTTATGGTTGATTATATCAAACAGGAATTAAAATCTAGATTAGAAAATAACGATTGGATGACACCAGAAACTAAAACAAAAGCTGTAAATAAATTAAATAAAATAAGACTTAAAATTGGTTATCCCGAAAAAGAAGGACTAACTGATTATAGCTCACTGTTATTAGATCCCAATCTATCTCTTTTTGAAAATAATGTCATCATGAATACATTCGATGTCAAACAACATTTTAGCGAATTATATCAGAATAAAAATAAAAGTAGATTTCATATGAATCCACATACTGTTAATGCATATTATTCACCTCTGAATAATGAAATTGTATTTCCAGCAGGTATTCTCCAATTCCCTTTCTTTGATGCTTCATATAATATGATTGAAAATTTCGGAGGAATAGGAAGTGTTATTGGGCATGAAATAACACATGGATTTGATGATCAAGGTCGAAAATTCGATGAGAACGGTAATTTGAATGATTGGTGGAAAGATTCAGACGCGGAGGCATATCAAAAAAAAACTGATTTAATTAAAGGTTTATATTCCTCTTTTAAAATATGTGATCAACATGTCAATGGTGAACTAACACTAGGTGAAAATATTGCTGATTTGGGTGGAGTTTCAATTGCTCTTAATGCGATGTTAAGATATTTAAAAGATTATCCTGAAAAGGATGATAATAAATATTCACCCGAAAAAAGATTCTTATTTAGTTTTGCTAGAGTTTGGAGAAATCAATTAAGGCCAGAAGAAGAATTAAATAGACTTATTACCGATCCTCATTCGCCCCCTAAATGTAGAGTTAATGGTGTATTAATGAATTTACCAGAATTTTATTCGGAATATAATTTAAATTCAGAAGATAAATTATATCAAGAATCGGATAAAATTGGAAGTGTTTGGTAAATAAATACATGAACATGATACACTTCTCTGTGAATTTTAGGATTTTCATACCATACAAATTGTATTTGATCATATTTTTCCCAATCTTGTAGCTCTGTATTTATATCTATGGTTATTTGACCATCGCTGGGTTTATCGCACAAATACCACATAATATAATGTCTAGTATCTTTTGATACTTGATAAGGATATTGGTTTTGTGTCAATTTAAATTTGTGTTCTAAATTACTTTCTCTAATGGCTGATAACTTGCCTTCTGAATTCATTACTATTTTCGCACCAAAAATAGTATCAAGAATATAATCTCTAAATGAAATATAATATTTTTGAACTGGTATCATTTCTAAAATTTGCTTAGTCTGTATATCTTCCGATCTACGAACATTTTCACTTGATGGTATCCAATAATATTGACTATGGAGTAAATCTAAAGCGTCACTATCCGAGTTTATTTTACTCCTAAGTAACATTGAATTTTAATATTAAATAACTTATACATTTAATATCAAAATTTATATTTAACTATTATATCCTATAATAGATGATCCAAATATAACGAAAAATATACCTATAACTTGTTTCATATTTATAGGTGCCTTAAATAATAAACTACTTGTTAATGTTAGAAGTAATATCTGTCCAGTTGAAAATATACTTCTATTTAATCCTGGATTACTATTTAATTTACTACTTTTCCAGTAAACTATATTCCCTAAAAATATAAATAAACCTATTATTGACATTTCCAATAGCTTTTTTGATGTTATATCATTTAACTTGTCTCTATTCATACATAAATATATTAATCCATATAATCCTCCAAAAATCCATATTAAAGGAGTAAATGTCATAATTTCTGTCTCAATTTTAAAAATATATTTAAATAATATTTCTCCTATAGCAAAAAACACCGAAGCACTCAATGCCAATATAAATGGATTTATTTTCATCTTCTAATATACTATTAATTTTTTATTTTCAATAATTATTTATTTTAATAAACTACTTATATTTTTACCCATTTTTCCAAAATTCATATACTTACTTACATATTCTGGATCTCCTACAAAAATATCAGGTATCAGAGGTATTAAATTATTAGAATTATTATATTTGTTTTTTAAATCTTTATTACTAATACCTATTTTGTTTATCATAATATCTTCATCAATAAAAAATTGACCTGTAGTTTTAATATCTTGGGACAAAATCCATTCAACTGAATCAGCAACTATTTCCGGTTTCCGACTTCCTAATAAACCAGCGTTACCAGCTAACATATTGACAGCAGCAGTTGCTATCAATGTTTTAGGCCAAAGACAATTAAAGGCTATCTTATTTTTATATTCTTCACTCATTCCAATAGCAGACATGCTCATACAATATTTAGACATTGTATATGCTGTTCCTCCTAATTTAAACCATCTTGGATCCAAATCTAGAGGAGGAGACATATTAATAACATGTGGATTGCTACTTTTTAACAAATGAGGTATAGCATATTTAGTCATCATAAATGTTCCTCTTCCGTTAACACTATGAATAAGATCATATTTTTTAGGATCAATATCCTTTGTACCACTATTATCTATAGCACTCGCATTATTGACCAATATGTCTATTCCTCCAAAATGTTCTATAGTTTTATTTATGGCTTTTTTAATTTGTTCTTCATCTCTTATATCAAGTTTTACAGCCAGAGCATTTCCTCCTAATTTAACACATTCTTCAGCGGTTTCATATATAGTCCCTTCTAAATATTTATGGGTATCTGCTGTTTTAGCTGCTATAATAATATTATTACCATTTGACGCCAGTTTTTTAGCAATTGCTTTACCAATACCTCTACTTGCCCCAGTTATGAATATATTTTTTCCTGTTATCATTAATATTATTTAATAATATTATTTTTATATATTTACAAAATACAATAAAATAAAGATTTACAATAAAATAAAGATTTACAATTATGTTAACATATATATTCTCTAAAAGTAAAGCTATATCTTGGTTCCATATCTGTTGATTTAGGAATTTCATGACTCCAAAAACGTTGACTTGAACCCATCATTATGAATAAAGATCCACTTTCAAGTGTAAAAGTAAAATTCAAGTCTGATTTATTTTTATCTCTTTTAGATAACCGATTATCCATATCATTGTTAATTACTCTTTTAAAAACCAAATCACGAGAACATCCTAAAGATATCCCAACAATAATAGGTTCGTGTCCAAAAGATAATTTAGTATCTCTATGTGATTTAATATAATCATTACCATCTCTATACTTATTAACTAAACAACTATTAAAATGAACAGGTAATATTGTGTAATTATCAATTTTAAGTTGATTCGTAAATTTTTGAACTTTGTCTTGTAATTTATCTAAATTAACATCATATTCACAAGATTTCCATCTGTCAAAACGTTGTTTCCAATTTTGGCAAAAATATTTACCATCTTTTTGAAACCACTTCTGTAATCTTGAAATACTATTTTCCCCTCTTTCGTCATCTTTAAATTCTTCATATGTTTCAAGCCATTTTACTAAATTTTCTTGTTCAGATTGATTTAAAAATTCAGGAAAATAACCAAATACACTACTTTTATAACCATCTTCCTCAATGATTTTAAAATTCATATAATGGTATAATTTTATGAATTATATTTATATAATAATAATTAAATCAAAATTATTATTATATTTTTTTAATATTATATCGCAAGTTTTGGAATTTTAGATATATCTATCTTTCCAATATTTTTATTATTAAAATATCTCATATATTCTGGTGAATTAGGTTTAATATTAGGATTTAAAATTGGGCTGAAAAAATCATGTTTGGACAATGCTCTAGGTTCCTTTATCCATTCACTCCAACAATCTTCAGAACAAAAATAATGAACAATACTTCTACATATTGCTTGTTTTTTAAGTGGTTTATCACCTATAAAACTACATAAAAGATATGAGCATTCTATTTTAACATTACTACAATCCTTTAATTTATCACTCGATTCAATTTTTTGTATTTTTTTCCAATATTTAGAAACTGCTTCCTTATGTTTGTTAATTTTATAATTGTCTTTAGATTTTCGATTAGTACAATAACATTCCATTAATATACTTCTCTATTTAAATATAGACTAATCAAATTTAAATTATCCTAAACATAAATTTTTATACGCTATTCAATTATGGAATTTAGGCAAATCTTCAGATGGTGTTCTCCCAGTTGATCTTTGACCATGTATCATCATCCATTTACCATTACTTTTTTCAAATATTCCAGTGAATACTGCTATATCATCATTATCTTTACCTTTATAATTAAATTGACTATGACTTGTATAGCAAGCATAAGCCATATTTCCAATAATTTTTAATTTATTGATAGCTATTAATTTAGATGATGTCATTGTTACGTCAGGACTATTCATCATATCATCCCATTCCGTCATTGTTAATGGATTACCTGTTGGTCTTATAAACACACAATTTTCAACCATATGATTTCTTCCCCCAGGTTTATTGTTTTTTAATGATGTTATTTCCTCTATTATAATTCGTAAATCATTTTCATTAGATGTAGTCATATTTTTAGCTAAATTCATTTATAATAATATTATTTAAATAATTTTTAAATAATTACTTTATATCTTATTGCTTTAATATACTTTCAATTTTTTGCTGAATTAATTTTAAATTTTCAGAACTGGCCCCTGTCCAAGTTTCTAATTTTTTTCCATTATACCAAACTTGAAAAGTAGGCATACACTCTATTTCACATAAAGCAGCTACTTCTTCGTTTTTATCAACATCTATTTTTAAAAATTCGACTTTTAAATTATCACTATAATTTTGTGATAATTTAACAAATTTGGGACCTATCATTTTACAAGGACCACACCAAGTAGCTGTAAAATCACAAACAATTATTTTATTTGACTTTGTTAAATCATCCCATTCCTGTCTATTATTTATATACTCTACTTTAAATTCAGTATTTTTTTCTAATTTTAATGACATATTAAATATAATTGTTAATGTAATCTTATTTTTAAATACAAATATACATCGCTAATATATAAAATATTATTCATAATTATTATTATTCACCCTCTTTCGTGGTTTGTTATCGTTGTTTATCCAAGTTAAGCCATTATTTAATGAAGTATCTCCGATATTGTTAGTGTAAAGTCCCTCTTGTTTTAATTTTTTTTCTAAGTTTTTTTCTATTATATTTTTAGAATTATTAGATGAATTAGTTTCATTATTAAATGAATTATTAAAATCAGGATTAATTTCATAATTTAAGAAAGACTTATTCAATGAAGTAAGTAAATAATTAGACCATTCTTTATATTCTTCAGTTGGTAATCTATTATCTTTGTTATCAATTGTCATATTTTTTAAAATATTTAATATTTTCCTAGTTTCTTTAAATTCACTATAAGACAACCATTCTATATTATCATCCATATTTTCTATTTGCTTATCCAAATCAGATGGACTATATGCTAAAGTATCTAAACCATTTCCCATTTAATTATTAATTATACGTTATAATTCTTTAATATATTTATATACTTATAATAAATGAATAAAATCATTAATAATAAAGAATTAAAATGGATATTTATTTCAGGTAAAGGCGGTGTTGGAAAAACAACATGTAGTTGTTCCATGGGTATTCAATTAGCAAAACATAGAGAAAATGTATTAATTATTTCAACGGATCCAGCTCATAATTTAAGTGATGCTTTTGGACAAAAATTCAATAGCAATCCCGGATTAGTAAATGGATATAATAATTTATATTGTATGGAACACGATACTAATGAAAAATTTGAAAAAATAGATGAAATTCTAGGAACTATGCCATATAAGGAACTTAAAACATTTACTGATGTTATGAAAGGTATGCCAGGAATTGAAGAAGCTCTTGGATATATATCATTAATGAAAAAAACATCCAAAATGAAATATAGTGTTATTATTTTTGATAGCTCACCTACTGGACATGCTCTTAAGTTATTATCCTATCCTGAAATGATAAAAAATTCCTATGAAAAATTAATTCAATCACAATTGTCATCAATGTTTACTATGTTTGTTAATTCATTTACTAATATGAATAATCGAGTCCAAAATAAATTAGATGTTTTAATTGAAAAAATTAATTACATTAATGATAAATTAACTGATTGTTGCCATACCGTTTTTGTCCCAGTTTGTATTCCTGAATTCCTATCAGTTTTTGAAACAGAAAGAATGATACAGGAAATTTATAGGATGGGTATCGATTCAAACACTATGATTGTTAATCAAATTATAGAAAATGAAAATAATTGCTCACTTTGTGTTTCAAGAAGAAAAATTCAAAATAAATATATTGATATGATTGATGCACTATATACTGATCTTGATTTTGATATTATTTATTTACCACTTCAACCATATGAAATAAGAAAAACCTCAGGTTTAAATACCTTTTCTGAACTACTATATACTTCAGAATATAGTGTTAAAAGGAAAAAAGATAAGGATTTAGATAAAATTTTAGATGATTCATTTAATGATGTAATGACTAAATGCTTTACTTAGATGTGGAATTTCTTAATGTTTATGAATTACTTGTTTGACACATATCAATAATTATTGTTTATCAAAACTAACTCGTAATAGAGCAAAAGCTGTCTGCTCTGATCCCGCTAAAAAAGTATCAGGATTGATAATATCATCTTCTCCCTCATAACAATTTTCTAAATTGATTATCATTTTTGTAGTAGTCCAATAACATAAACATGATATACATACTGCTAATATGGTAATCCAAGGGACATATATAGTTGTACTTTCAATATGTAAAACCCAAGGAAGACCCAATGAAAGTATAACTATATAAGTATTAACTACTAACATCATATTACTTGCCCATATATTAGGATTAGAAAAATCAAATAAATCATGAAGTGCTCCCATATATCCCCTAAATCTTGCGACACTATGTATTAAAGGTCCATTATCAGTAGTATCTAATATGCCTTTTCTTAGGCCATCTTGAATTTCAATAGAAAGCCAACCACATAATGTATCCCTTTTTTTATTATCAGAAACATTTAAAATAGAAACTTCTTCAGGTGTAAGTAAGCCAAAATGTATTAAATTTTCAAGTTTTTTATTAGATAAATTTTCATTTAATGATGAATAACATAAAAAATGTGATACAGTTATATATCTATATATACGATAAATTAACTTACGAGTGTCGGTGTTTTTTGGATTAATAATTGATCCTCCTACCATAATACATATATCATGAAGACGACCTTGTATTAAAGTTCCCTGTTCTACAAATCTTCGCCATAAAGTTACACTATAACCCAAATAACCAAATAGCAGGAAAACTGGGAAAAATTTAAAATTATTTATTAATTCAGATGCTACTATTCGTATACCTTCTATATAAATTTTCATATTTCCTTCGTCTCCCATATGTTCCAAATAATTCGCATAATTATAAAAAATTATAATAAGACTACCTAAACTACCTGATATTAAAGACAATCCAATAGAAAAATCAAAAGTTGCTCCCATTCCTAAAACACGAAAAGGACTCCAGTTCTTTACCGTCATTCTTTCTCTACAATGAACTGTTGGCGAAGGTGGTCGAGTATGTTTTTCAGAATTTGAACATAAAAAATTCTCTTCGCTGCGAATGTGTGAAAAAAATACAGCGGCTTCTTTGGATGCCTTTACGAACATATTATGCATACGAGTTTCAGTTTTAATTCTAAATTTACGAGGATATCTACAATTACATAAAGAAATAACACTATTTTTTAACCATTCATAAACAGCAAACGTTAAATGTATTAAAAATCCAGTAATTCCGAGGCGTGATATTAATATATTTGAACAAAAATGTTTAAAAATACCTGGAGATAAATATAGGAATATTCCGAATATTAGTTAATATATAGCTGCCCAAGAAGCCCCTACTGTTTGGTCTATTGTTTTTAAATTATTGTCCCAGCAATGATTCTTTTCCCAACATAATACAAAGACAGATATATGAGTAGTATTTATATTATTCATATATATTTTTTAATAGGAATATCGGATCTTTTTTAAGTAATTATTTTTAAAAAATTTACCAGTTAATTGTCTTATTCTTAAATTTTTTATATTTTTGTAGAAATTTATTTTTTGTCTATAATATTTTTTCCATTTTCTTTGAAATATTTTTAAAGCAAATGTTTTTGGAATACATAAACTGTAGTTTTCTATTTCATATACATTAACCAATTCTATTTTTGGTTCAATATATCTTTTATAACCACCCACTTCATAAATCCAATGATTTTCATAATAGGAATTAAATTTAAAAAGTAACTCTTCCCCTTCATTATAAAATTCATCTAAATCAAGTAAAATATCATTAATATAATGACCTTTTGGGTTAAATCTTTCATGACAACTCCCGTGTAGATACATATTCCAGGGAAGACAAATTGATATTTTTAACATACTGTATTTAATATGAATAATATAACAAATAAATTTTATTAAATTTATCAAATTTTATCAAATTTTATTTAGCTTATTAAGTTAATTATATAAATATAATATATATGAGTATTGAATTATCTGAATTTTTATTAAATTTAGTAAAATTATTTACAAATGATGATGAAAAGGATAATAGTAACTCTCTTAATTTTACTTCAAGTGATTTAAACCCGGTATATATATTTTTAGGGAGTAATGGTTGGGGTAGTAGTGAAGAAGAAAATATATCTATAAGTTCTAATGAAGATTTTAATATCAATATACCTGATTCTACAAAGTTACATTTTTACATAACTAATAAATATGATTCTCCTATAACATCTGGTAAATATAAATATTTTAAAATTAACATAGATGATAGTGATGATAATATATCTTGGCAATATCTAAATGAAAATTTATATATTACGCCATCAATTAATAATCAAGAATTTTCATTAAAGGGAGATACAACATACGATGATGAATATTTATATATTGAAAATGATGATCTTTCTATATTTATAAAACAAAATGATGAAAATTTATTAAGAAAACATGTTTGGTTTTTTGGTAATTATAACTCAACTAATTTATTCAAAGAAAATAATGGAAGTGAATCTTCAATTAGTCCATTACAGTTTATTACTAAAAATACAGATGATATTTCAATATTATTAGGAGGAAACGGTTATGATGAAGAGACTATAACTATTAGCTCTATTGAAGATTTTGAAATTAGTAATCTACTAGATAATAATAATTACAATTATAATATCAATGGGGAATTTAAATCATTAAATAATATTAAAAGTTTATCCATAAATATAAACAATTCAACAACTTTTCATTGGATTGATAAGGTACATAATATAATATTTAAACCAACAATTAATGATCAAGTCTTTATAATTAATGCTAAAACTACATATGATGATTATTACTATTTTCCTGATGATTTATATATACAAATTAAACAAGGTGATAAATATATAAACATTGAGACATATGTTCCCCAAAATACACTGGATAATTATTTAATTATATCCAATTTAGAACAAGATCCCGAAATTAGTGATTTTCAAAAAATATTACCAGATTATCAGTTAGAAGGTTCATTTAATATTGAATTATCTTTTACCACATTATCGGATTCCGCTAAAAATGTTAAAATATATTTAGGTGGAAATCACCAAGGAGGAATTGATAATGAAATTATAGAATTTTCTAAAAATGGAGATACCGAAGGTACATTTTCTAAAAATTTTAAACTAAATAGTTTTATCAATTCATTAGATTCAAGTCAACAAGATATTTATAAAAATATATACAATAATTATTATATTTTAGAAGATAATACTATTAAATTACAAGGTGACCAATCTATTAACTATTGGTATGAAGATACAAATAAAACGGAACCACCAATACAATTTATAATTGGAGATGATGAAAATGATTCAAAATTACTCAGGGATACTACTTACACACTTGTAATAAAATCTACATATGATGATGTAAATAGTGACATTTTCATTTGTATAAAACAAGATGGTAAAATTATACATAAATCCAGTGAAATACAAGATAATTCATTAATTGTTTATCCAACAATAACGAATAGAGAAAATAATATTTGGCTTAATTCATTTTTAAATATTTATACTAATTTAACAAATAATAAAAATAAAAATAAAACAATATATAATTGGACATATTCACCATTAAGTATCAATGAAGATATACAAATATATTTAGGAGGCGATGGTTTATTTAGTGATAATGCTAAAAATATATCATTTTATAATGATAGTAACTTATCTGAATACACTCCATTTTCAAATCAAGATATTGAAAAAATTAATTATTATAAGTTTGAAGAATACTCAAGAGATCCGATTATAAAAAGAATTGAATTTAAAACTAATAATACTAATAAATGGTTAGAAAATATTAATGAAGGTTCAAATATAATAATCGAAAAAAAAAATTTTCTAGAAAACTCTAAATTGTATATAAAAGTGGAATGTGAGGAGGATCAATCTATTATGATGTCTATCAAACAAGGTAATCAATTTATTACCATATATCCCGTATTTAATTTAAAAACTGGTTGGCAATTTTTCTCAATTAATGATATTTTTGATGGATATAAACTTAAAACACTTCGTAAATATGGTCTTAGTTATTATACTAATTCCTGTTGGAAATATGACACTAATCAATATATTAAAATATCTGACGATGACGCTTTATATAAAGGTTCTGGATATTGGATAAAAATTATTTAATTTCAAAAAAAATCCTAAAAGAGTTTTAAAAAAGAGTACTTAAAAAAAGATACCTTTTTGCGAAAAAAGTTCATATGATTTTTTTTTTTTTGAAATGAATAAGTAAAAATAAAAAAATCTCCCCCCCTCTAAATTCACACTTTTTTTTTGAGGAGGAAATTCACATTGTGTGAATTTTATAAAAAAGCTCCTAAAAATGACAAATTCACACTAAAACTATTAATAGGTTTATGGTTTGGAAAAATAAAAATAAAAATTCACATTTTTTCACACAAAATTCACAAATTTTTTTAAAAAAGTAGGTAAATTAGTAAAAATAAAAATAAAAAATATTAATAAGTTATGGTATTTAAATTTCAAAATAAAAATTCACACTTTTTCACACAAAATTCACACTTTTTCACACAAAATTCACACTTATTTAAAGATTATTTTCTAATTATATATAAATATGGTAAATTATCAATGCCCTCGCTGTCATTATTCAACGACACATAGGACTAATTTAAAGACACATTTATATCGGAAAAAAACTTGTAAAAACACTTTTAATTTACAAAATACCATAGATGTAACTAGAAATAAATTTAAGGAGGATGTTAAGCTTTTTTTAATAGAAAATTTAAAAAAAAAAAAAGTAGAGAAAAATTCACACAAAATTCCCTCAAATTCACTCAAATTCACACAAAAATCCCTCAAAATTCCCTCAAATTCACACAAAATTCCCTCAAATTCCCTCAAAATTCCCTCAAATTCACTCAAATTCACACAAAATTCACTCAAAATCACACAAAATTCACTCAAAATTCCCTCAAAAAGTGTGAATTTCAATAAATTAGAGTGTGAATTTTGTAAAAAGGAATTTTCTAGAAAAGATAATCTTGAAAGACATCAATCCAAATGTAAAAAATATAACAATTTGATAGAGGATTATATAAAAAAGGAAAATCAATTATTAAAGGAACAACTCCAAAAATTTGAAGATAGAGAAAAAAAATGGGCGGAGAGGGAAACCAGTCTTAGACATGAAATTGAAAAATTGCTAGAAAAAGTAGGAAATGTAACACATATTACTAATCAACAAAATATATATATTAATAATCATGGTCATGAAAATTTAGAATATATAAGTGGTTCATATATGTCTAAATTACTAAAAATACCTTTTGGTGCTCTTCCTAAATTAATCAAACATATACATTTTAATCCAAATCATCCTGAAAATCATAATATTAAAATTACTAATAAAAAATTACCATATGCTTCTGTATGGGAAGGAGATAAATGGACAGTTAAAGACAAAAAAGAAGTTATATCGAATATGGTAGATAAAGGTTTTAATATTTTGGATGATCATTATGATAATACTGGAAAAGAATCACTGAATAATAATCAGACAAATAGATATAGTGAATTTAAAACTAAATTTCAAGCAGGGGATAAGAAGTTAACTAAAAATGTAGTTCGAGATACAGAAATCACCGTTATAAATCAAAGTAAGTAAATATACCCATTAATTACTCAATATAAACCTTTTAAACATTTTTAATTTTTTTGTATGTCTATAATTTTTTATATTTTTACAAAATTCAATAAAAACTTCATTTTTTTTATGATCCTTGAAATTATTTATCGTCGCATTAAATTTATCAAAATATATTATAGATTTTAATATATCTTTCAAGATAAGTGAAATTAAAATATTATTTATAGATGATGAATTTTTGTTTTCATCGACATTCATTACATTTTTTTCACATTGTGTAAAATTATAAATGTTTTCTTTATTTATAATAATTAAATCAAAAATATTGTTAATAATATCTATCAAATCAGAAGACTTATTAATTTCTGTTTTTTTGTAATATTTTTCAATAATACTATTATTTATCCCTGTTAAAATAGATATTAATTTAACCTGATCAATGGGAATTTTAATAAATATATTATAACTATATTCTATAAATTGATAATATGTATCAAAGTTTAGTAGCACTTTTATATCATTATTTGAAAAATACTTATTCAATAATTTAAAAGATCTTATATGTGTATTAAATAATAATAAAATTCCCAATATGAACCCATTTTTATGCTCTACTATATTACTTCCACATTCTTTATAGAAAAAAAAATTTCCATAACCTAATATACGTTTATATATTATATTAATACCATATTCTTGTTTAAAATTAACTTTTATATTATTGATAATTAAACTACTTTTTTTTTCTATAAGTATTTGCTGTATTTGTAAAATTTTTGTTGATATATCAGTAACATTACTGAAATTATTCATAAAAATAAGATAAAATCCTAAAATTAATAATGATATGTTTGAAGCCAGTTTTTTTTCATTTTCATTTTCATTTTCATTTTCATTTTCATTTTCATTTTCATTTTCATTTTTATTTTTTACAAAAATATTACTTATTTCATTCTTATCTGTATCTTTTATTTCATAATTTATTTCTAGACCATTTGAATTACTCAATACTATATTATTATTATTATTAATCAAATTAGGAAGAGAAAAAATATTAGAAATATTATTAATAATATCTATTAAATCTAATTTATTAAATTTAAAATTTTTAAAAAAAAGTTCATGTATACCTATTTTACAATTTTTTAAAAAATTCACATAAATATTGCTAATTAATTTTTTATATTCTTTTGTATAATAATCACGATAGGAATACCTAATAAATATCTTAATTTGATCAATATCGACATTTTTATTAATGAATGTCATTATATATTATTAAGGTATATAAAAATAATAAACTTTATTATATTATAAAAGTAACCATGTTAAAAAATAATATATTAAAAATTTATAATAAAGGTTATTTACCTAATTTAGATCAATATAATGAATTAATAAAAAAATGCGCAGGCGAATACGAAATGTCAGCTGTAGTTTTTTTATATGATAATATGAAGCTTAATGGTATTAAACCTAATAAAGAGACTTTTGAAAATATAAATAAATTACATAGTAAAAAATGTCCAGAAAATAACAGTATTATTATACCTAATCAGAATATAGGAAAACTCAAACCAAGGCGCAGAATACATAAAATTATGAAGGGGTATAATTATTCATCGAATTATCAGAAAGCTTTGGAACATATTGATATAGTAAAAGAATATATTACAATGAATCCAAATGTAAAATATTATTCTAGAATAAAATTAGCAAAAAATCTAAGTAAAAAGTGTAATATTACATTCAATGATGCTAGGTATATAATTACTAATTTAAAAAGAACTAAATTTCTTAAAATTGATCCTCCCAAAATGTCTGATTTTACAAATGTTGAGAAATTTTTGGAAGCAGAGAGAAAAAGTCGTCCTTTAGTTCAACAGACTCGTATTTCTGATTTTTTTAACAAAAAAATATAAGAATACCTATATATTTAAACATAATCAAATAATATAAAATAAATATGTCAATAAAAATAATTTTAAAATATTTCTTAGTATTTACAAATTTATTCATTTTTATATTACTAAATATTTGTATGGCGCCATTTATTTTTAGTGATAAAATACGATGTATGTTTCAAAATATAAATTCATTTTTTTGGTTTAATTCAGTTTATTATTTTTTAAGAGATAGTATTATCATTGTAAATTCAAAAACACTTCCTAATCAAAAGATTAATATTGTTAATGCAAATCATACTTATCAAATTGATCTGCTTGTGTTAAATTATTTATTTTATTTAAATAATTTAAAATGTTATCAAATATCCAGTATATCAAGTAATAAAAATATTTCATTAATTGATAGAAGTGTATTAAAATTAATAAATGCTTGTATGATCAATAATATTAATTATCAAAATACAATTAAAACAAGTATATCAAAATGGTATAATGCTACATATAATAGATATGTAATCAATTTTTTTGAAGGTATTACTAAATCAGATTTTCAAGGTAATATACGCGGAAATATAATGAATCCTAAAAAATTAGGTTTTTATCATATACTAAATAATTTACCTTCAGACATAAAATATATTACGGATTTAAATATACTTTATACCTTAAATGACAGAATATTACAGTGTTCTAATGATGAATTAATTTTTTTAATTTTAAAAAAAGATGTTAAAATATATATACAGGTTAATAATTATTTATTACCTAAAAAAGAAAATAGCTCAGATTGGTTATCAGAATTATATAAAAAAAAGGATAAACAAATTGATCATATGAAAAAACAATACAATTTAATCTAATTTTTCATGGTTTTTAATAACATTATCAATATTTTTCATTAAATTATTCCATTTAATGTCAGTATAACTTTCATCAATAAGTCCAATTGTAAATCCCTTTTGTAAAGTTATATTTTCATTGGATAATTTATAATAATTAATTATATTATTAGACAAACGTTTTAATAATATTGATTTAATTTCATTATTTGAAAAAATATCATTGATTTCGAAAAATGTATTATTAAATCCATACACAATATGTGATAATAAAGAAAATATAATACCTTCATTTTTTACTTCTCCTCTTATTTTACTTATAATTATTCCCGGAAAATTGGATAAATTATTTATTAAATTAATGTATTTTTTTTTTAAATTAACATCCGTATTATCTTGTAATCCTTCGTTAAAAATTTGGTAAAGATGCTGAGTTATAATAATAACTTTAGGTTGTAAGGACAATAATTTATCAAATTCTTCAAGTAAACTATTATCTATAAATCTTCCTAATTTAATTTTATAAATATCTGGTTTAATCTTAATAATTTTGTTCCCTAAAGAATATTTTTCTATGTTTATATATACTTTAAAATTTGGATGGAATAAATAGTTAATCATATTCCATTCATTGCCATATATTCTTTTATTTTTAACAGTATATATAGTAGTTATATCATATATATATTCTAAATTATCAGACATTTCTTCCATAATATAATTAAAAATTCCAGTTTTTGGATATAATAAATTATTGTAGCCATTTACTATATTACATTTTTTTAAACAGGCCTTTTCATCTCTCGATAATGCAACATTACCCTGATATATAGTACCTTCAGGAAATAAAACTATATTTAAAGGATTTTTTAATTTCCAATTAGTAAAAACTGTATTTTTTTTACGGAGATCGTGTTTCATATCTTTATTTAGTAATAAGTTACCATGTATATTCATAACCTTGTTTTGTATTTGTCGGCTTGAAATTTTAGAAACAGTTTTGATATCATTCCAAGTATAACTAGAATTAAGGAAAATATTTCCTAATATAAAATTATCAAATATAGAGCTATGATTCATAAGGATAATGTTTTGTTTACTATCAATTTTACTAATTCCTAAAAATTTAATTTTATTAAATAAACCTGTTATTTTTAATAAATATATCCAATATTTAAAATAATTATTGAACCAAAAATGTTTCATATTATCATTATTAGTATGAAACAATTGAAAAATAATACTAGAATATAGATACAAATATAGTAAAAACACATAAAATATAAATAATATTAATGTAAACATATAAATATAATTAATCGTTATATTTATATTTTTAATTTCAAACTAGAAAATATATGTCAATATTAATAACTGGTTATTCACTAAAAGCACCTAAATCAGATAATGTAAAAGATTTTTATTACAATTTGAAAAATAAAATAGATATGACATCAGAGTCAAAAAGATATAATAAAAATTTTTTATCATTACCTAATTATACAGGATCTTTGGATAATATTGACAAGTTTGATAATAAGTTTTTTAATTATAATATTAAACAGGTTGATAAAATGGATATCTCCATACGTTTATTACTTGAAATAACACATGAAGCACTTTTGGATTCAGGATTATCTATAGATAAATTAAGGGGATCTAATACTGGAGTATATATAGGACATTGTTTTAGTGATTATTTTAATAAAATTAAAGAAGATTCGGATATAAACGGTTATGAATTAATTAATTCATATCCTTCAATGGCAGCAGGAAAAATAAGTCATTTTTATGATTTAAAGGGTCCTAGTATAGTTTTAGATACGGCATGTTCCAGTTCTTTAGTAGCATTATCAAATGCGGTAAAAGACATTGAATTAGGTATTGTAGAAAGAGCTATTGTCGCGGGAGTTTCATTAACATTAGATCCAAAAATAAATAATATGTTCAATAAATATCACATGCTATCACCTACTGGTAAATGTCATGTATTTGATTCAAAAGCTGATGGATATTGTAGATCTGAGTCTATAGGGGTTATTATAATAGAATCAGAAAGGGTATGTAATAATGGTTATGCTAAAATTGAAGGAATTTTAACTAATTCTGATGGATATACTCCTAAAGGTATAACTTATCCTAATTATCTTTCGCAACAAAATTTAGCTAATAAAGTATTTAATAAATATAATATTGACAAGGATAATATTGGATATATAGAAGCTCATGGGACAGGAACTAATGCTGGAGATTCGAATGAACTAAAATCATTAGGAGAAGTGTATATGAAAAAAAAAAAATGCCCAATAGGATCTTTAAAATCAAATATGGGTCATTCAGAGGGAGCTTCGGGTATTATGTCTTTAATTAAATGTTTAATTATGTATGAAAAAAAAGAGATTTATGCTAATTTAAATTTTGAAACCACCCATCATAAAGAACTTTTGGATAAAAAATTTAGAGTTCCTATAAACACTGAACCTCTCCCAGATAATTGTTATATTAGTATTAGTAATTACGGGTTCTCAGGGACAAATGCTTTTTTAGTTATTTCTCCTGGAAATATAACTTATCAAAAAAAAGCAAGTCAACATCATAAAATGTATTTTTCTAATAATCTTAGTAATACTAATATTTCTTCCAAATTTTGGGAAAATCAGATACTCTTAGGAAATGATAAGCCTTTTAAAAATAAATTAATAAATGGGAAAAATATAGATACATGTAAAAACAAAATATTATTTTTATTAACAGGACAAGGGACTCAATGGGAAAATATGGGAAAAGAACTTTTAGAAAAATCAGAAATCTTTAAGGATACTATAAAAAGATTATCTAAATATATTGATCTCGATATATTAGATCTTTATATGAGAGGTGATCAATGGTTTAATAAAAAATATAGTCCTCTTGGAATAGTAAGTTATCAAATAGGATTAGTGAATATTTTAAAAAATTACGGAATAACAGCAGATAAATGTATAGGTCATAGTTTAGGGGAGATATGTTGTGGTTATATTATGAATCATATAAATGAGGAACAAGCAATTAAAATTACTGAAATTAGATGTAAATGTATATCTAAATTTAATAAAGATAGATCTATTTTAGTTACATCAGAAACTTATGAATACGATTTATGTGTAAAATATTTTGATAAATATGTCTATTATGTTGACCATGACCAAAATACAAAAGATAATGAAATCAAAATAAGTATGGATGGATTAATGACATTTGTTTCAGAAGAAAAAAAAGTTATCGAAAGTGTGATAAGTGATAATAATTTAAATCATATTTGTATTGCGTGTTACAATAATCCTAAAGGTTATACTATAAGTGGGGAAAAGATACAAGTAGAAAAATTAAAAAAGATTTTAAATGACACGGGGGAAATATTTATGAAAGACTTGAATACAGATAGTATAGCGTATCATTCTCCTATTCTTAAATATTTTGAAGATTATTTGAATAGACAATTTTTAGATATATTAGGAGACAATGAATCAATTATTAATAATAAATGGATATCAACGAATAAATCAAATATACATAGTTATAAATATTACTCGCAAAACATTATGAATTCAGTCTTTTTTGAACAAGCAATAGGCAAATTAGAAGATAATTATACAACAATTGAAATTGGACCTAAATCTTTTTTAAACAGGTGTGTGAATAATATTAATCCAAATATTAAAGTTTTTCATATAATTAATAATGAACAAGATGAAAAAAATATTGATCAATTACATATAAAATTATGGAAAAATAGCTTTACACTAAATAGTTATATTGATAAATCAGAACAACTTTATTTAGAAGATAGATATTTTGATTTATGGAATCATGAAAAAAGTCATAGAATATTGACTTTTGAAGATTTTAAAACAAATAATTCTAAAAGAAATAACTACAATAAGATAATATATACATTTGATAATACAGAATTAAAATGGCTTGATGGTCATGTTATTGAAGGAAAACATGTTTTTCCAGCTTCCGCTTACATATATATGCTTTGGAAAATAAATAATTTTTCTGATATTAAAATAGAAAATTTTGTGGTTGATCGTAAAATTAATTTAAATAATAAGGACGAAATATCATTCAGAATAGATATAGAAAATGATGAATATAAATTTTATCATAATGATATACTATCCACATCTGCTAAGATAATACCCATGAATGATATAAATTTAAATTTAGATTTAACATATAGTGATAATAGCATTACTAAATATCAATTTTATAATTATATTAAAAAAATTGGCTATGACTACTATAATGATTATCAAAATATAGAATCATATGACTATACTCATAAAACTTATAAAATTAGAAATGATATCAATATAATTGCTTATTTAGATACTTTTTATCAAGCTATAATAGTACAATCAAATGTTCTTTTACTACCAATTAGTACTAAATCTATTATATTAACTAATTTTAAAAATTTAAAATATATTATAAGTATGAAAAAAAATCCAGAAATTAATATTGGAAATAATAGTATATATTTTATAGATATAAAATTTACAACTAGAAAGTATAAACCTAAAATAAATATCACTACAAATTCAGAAATTTGGATTAATTATGGTAAAAATACTACAGATAAATTGAAATATTTTAAAAATATTTTAAAAAATATAGTTAAAGAATATGAAATATTTCATTCAAATGACAATTTATGGGATTCAAAAATAGAGACAATTGTTAAATCTTCTTGTAAGAAAACAAATAAGTTTACATTATTAATAACAAATGACAATACAGATTTTTTAGATATGTATGATTATATAATAACAAGTAAACCAATTAAATATGATAATATAATATATGTTCTATCATTTGATGAAAATGTTTATTTATATTCCAAAAAGAGAACAAATTATCAAATAATTAATAATATTAATACAATAAACATTTCTGATTTTAATAAAGAAAAACAAATTATATGGAAAAACAATTTATTAGAATCTGGTATAATAGGAGGTGTGCGATCTCTTAAAAAAGAAGGTTACGAATTGTCAGCTTATTATTTAGAAGATCCATCACAAAGTATAGTAAATAAAGATATAAATATGCCTTTTATTCACCAAAGAATAGATAAAAAACAAGGAATATATGTAGAATCAAATGCGGAAAAATATATTTCTAAAAGTAATAAATTTAACCTGATTATTGAACATCCAGGAAATATTAATAGTTTAACATGGGTTGAAAACAATTTTAAAACTAAAGTTTCTTATTCAGCTTTAAATTTTAGAGATGTAATGAGATCATATGGAAAACTTAAAGAAAAAGATACTTCTATCGGATTAGAATTTAGCGGATACAATTTAAAGGGAGAAAAAATATTTGGAGTAGGTAAAAATACAATAGGTTCGTATTGTCAACCTTTTTATACTTATCCTCTACCTGAATCTATGTCTTTGGAAAATGGTGCAAGTATAATGATTACGTATTTAACAGCTTATTATTGTTTATTCGAAAAATGCCGACTTAAAAAGGGAGACACAGTTTTAATACATTCTGGATCCGGGGGAGTAGGTATGTCGTGTATTAATTTGTGCAAATCTAGAGGGATATGTATTTATACAACTTGTTCGGAACCCAAAAGAGATTTTCTTAAATCAAATTTTGGTTTATCTGACAATCAAATAGGTAATTCTCGTTCATTAGATTTTAAAAAATGGATTTTGAAAGAAACTAATAATTTAGGTGTTAACGCAGTTATTAATTCATTGTCTGAAGAATTTCAATTAGCAAGTATAAAATGCTTATCCGAATATGGTAATTTTTGTGAAATAGGTAAATATGATATAATTAATCATAGTGTTATTGATCAGTTTTTATTTGAAAAAAATATATCTTTTCATGTTATTGATTTATTACCTATGCTTAAAAATAAATCATTTCATAATTTATGGAATCAATATTTATCAAAGGGGTTTTCAATAGGGGAAATAAAACCATTACCTATTAAGACATATACTCCCGATAAAGTAAAAGAAGCATTTAGGTATATGGGTCAAGGAAAACATATTGGTAAAATTTTAATTAATTTCGATGAAACATACATTCCAGAATACATAAAACCAAAATTTAATACACAGGGTGTTCATTTAATATCAGGTGGTTTAGGAGGCATAGGATTAGAATTAAGTAAGTTTTTAAGCAAATCAGGAGCAGAAAAACTTATATTATTATCAAGATCCGGTATTAAAAACCAATTTCAACAATTTCAAATTGATCAAATTGAATGTGAAATAGAAATATTGATTCAAGATGTATCGAAAATTGAATATATGGAAAATATAGAAATGATTTGGCATTTAGCAAGTTCTAGCAGAGATAGTCTATATAAAAATATGACAGATGATATATGGAATGAAATTTATAATATAAAAGTAGGGGGATATTTACATTTAAGAAAAAAGTTTCCAAATACAGATATCATCACATTTGGATCAGTTGCATCATTACATGGTAATATTGGACAAGTTCACTATTCATATAGTAATAATGCTCTCAAAAACATTGTAAGGAATGATTCAAATGGTTATATAATTGACTTAGGACCAGTAGATAATATAGGTATGGCTATAAATTCATTGAAAAAAATAAATAAAAACAAATTTTTGAAAGATTATAAATTATTACCAATTGACAAAATTTTTGAATTAATTAATAATGGAGCTTTTAAAAATAATAAGATAATTTCATGTTACGTAATTAATGATGAATTAAATGATCAAAAATATCAGTCAAAAAAAAATGAAACAATTAATTTATATCAAAAATCTATTACTAGAAATACTAATATTTTTGGACTAAAAACTATATTAGAAAAATTAGCTGATTGTTTAGGTGGTGATATATCAGATTATGATTCACACACACCTTTAATCAGCTATGGATTAGATTCACTTTCAACTATGGAGTTTTTAGAATGGATAAAAGAGCAAACAGATATAGATATTGTTCCGAGTTTTATTGAGGAAGAAACTACGGTTGATCATATTTATCAACATATTTTAGAAAACGGTTTTACACCTAAATTATCATTAGATACAACCAACATAACTTATCAAACACAATCAAATAATACTAATGATTTTGGAATAAAAACTATTTTAGAAAAGTTAGCTGATTGTTTAGGTGGTGATATATCAGATTATGATTCACACACACCTTTAATCAGCTATGGATTAGATTCACTTTCAACTATGGAGTTTTTAGAATGGATAAAAGAGCAAACAGATATAGATATTGTTCCGAGTTTTATTGAGGAAGAAACTACGGTTGATCATATTTATCAGCATATTTTAGAAAACGGTTTTACACCTAAATTATCATTAGATACAACCAACATAACTTATCAACCACAATCAAATAATACTATTATTTTTGGACTAAAAACTATTTTAGAAAAGTTAGCTGATTGTTTAGGTGGTGATATATCAGATTATGATTCACATACACCTCTAATCAGTTATGGATTAGATTCACTTTCAACTATGGAGTTTTTAGAATGGATAAAAGAACAAACAGATATAGATATTGCTCCGAGTTTTATTGAGGAAGAAACCACAGTTGATAATATTTATCAGCATATTTTAGAAAAAGGTTTTACTTCTTGTATTAAATATTCAGATTTGAAAGATAATGTTACTGACATTAATCATCCAAAAATAATATCAGTTGATTTAGATAATAATAATGATTTAAACATTAGTAATAACTATTCTAAAATAATACCAGTTGATTTAGATAGCACTAATAATTTAAGCACTGGTAATAACTATTCTAATACAATATCCGCTGATTATTACAATAATAATGAAAACAATTTCAATTTTTTAAATAATAGGTTATCATTGCTTAATTTATGGAAAAAAAAAGACGAATGGATTACTAATTTTTTAAATAACTTAAAAGAATAACTTATAATTTAATTAATGGCTTATTTATTAAATTATAATCAAGTAAGAATTTGGTTAATACAAAATTATTTCAAAGATATACCTCTGTATACGATGTCTTTTGAACTTAATATTGAGGGTGAATTAAATTTAGATCTTTTTGAAAAATCGGTTCAATTTTTAATGTTAAAAAATGTAGTATTAAAGTCGAATATTATTCTCCAAAATAATGTACCAACATTGAAGATTAATAATCACTCATTTCAACTGAAAATTTATAATAATGTTAATATCGAAAAAAAAATGAAAGAAATTAAAAATCAGGTTTTTGATTTAGAAAATGATTTATTATTTAACATATCATATTTCAATAACCAAGATATACAAAAAATATTACTTTGTTTTAGTGATATAATTATTGATGGTAAATCAATGTATACATTTATGGATGATTTAAAATGTATTTATAATAATTTTATAAATAATGTAATTCCTAAAATTAAAACAAGTAATTATTATACTAATTTAAATCATTCAAACGATATTAATAGTATAAATAATATTTATAAAATAGGCTGCTATAATAATACTTTTCCTATCCAAAGAGAAATTTACAGTAATTCTGAAAATAGAATAACTTACATTTTCCCTAATAAATATTATTTAAAAATCAAGGAATATATCAAAAAATGTAAAATAACTTTATTTCAATTTTTACAATCTATTATATTTATTCTTATTCATAAATATACTAATCATAATAACTTATTAATAGATACAATTATGGATACTGGAGTTTCTAAAACAATAGGTTTATATAACAATACTGTTATGATACCATGTAATGATTTTAATAAAAATGATACTATACAAGTTTTTTTTGATAAAAATAAATGTACAAGTAGAATATTACTTGACAATAGAAAAATATTACTGGAAAAATTATGTTCAGAATTAAATTTCGGTGAATTACCTATTATAAGATTACATTTTGAATTTAAATATAAAAATACCAGTTTTGATTTTGATAAATGTTCTATTTATAGCGATTTTGTCGAAAATACTGCGGATACAATTAGACAATTAATTATATTTAATTTTGCTGAATTGGGGGATGTGTTAGAATCGTATATATCCTATAAAAAAGATTGTTTCAGTGAAAATGCTATTAAAGAAATAAGGTCCAATATGTTTATAATTATTGATAAAATTATCCATAATTCAGAAATATCATTAAAAGAATTATTGGATTCAATGGAAATTAAAACAGAATTTAATCATATATATAGACCCAAAGTAGATTACAGATTATTGGCTTATAAAAATGCAGGAAAATATCCCAATATAAACTATCAAAATTTTAAAGAAAAACTAGATACTTTATTTTCAAATAGAGATTAAATTATATTTTTTTAAAATTAAAGTCAGATGTCGTTTTTGGATTTAATTTTTTTATTGTATGAATGGTATCAATTACCGATTGATATAAACTAGGTGATTCATTATAATCAATATTATATTTGATACATAGTGGCTTTATTATTTTTGCTAAAGCTGGTAAATGACATGAATTTACTGATGGGTAGAGATGATGTTCTATTTGACAATTTAATCCGCCTGACAATATTCGCATTATAAAAGACTCCTGGGATAAATTATGAGAGGTTATTACTTGATGTCTGTAAAATTGATTGCTAAAAGTAAAATTATTTTCATGTATATGATTAATTTGTGTAAAAATCAAAAATAAAGATGCAAACATAATTATGGGTATAAATGTAAATATTAAAGCATTGAGTATATCATAATTAATATATTTATCATAAAAGATTATTTTAAGAAAAAGAATTTTAACAAACAAATAACAAAGAGTTTGACATACAAAAACCGTATTAAAATTATTATACAAACGATATTTATCTTTCTCTTTATCTGAAAAAATTAAAAATTCTAAAAAGTTAGTTAAGGGGTTATCTAATAAAATATTATTAGATATTTCAGGTTCTTGATAAAATCCAATATATCTTTCTAAATCATAATCTATATTCGGAATATTAGTATAAATATGATGATAATAAATATGATCTATTATCCATGAAAATGTAGGATAAATAAAAAAAATGCATTGGTAACAAAAACATTTCTAAGTATTTATTAGTTGAAAATGCAAAATGACTAATATCATGATAAGTATTTATAGTTAAACACCATAAAAATAAAGGCATTAAAAATAATCCGAATATACTGTTATTTATAAATAGATACAAGGAAGATAAAAATAAACTCGACAAAGTAATTATTTCTATTTTTCGTGAAAATGTCATTTTTGTTGCTTGAATTAAACTACAATTATTTTGCTTACTTATATTTTTGAAATAATTTACAACTTCATTTTTTAATTCAATAGCAAAAGGATCTTGATCAAAACTTTTTAAATCATATACTTGTTGTGCAGGGATAGAATTATCATCATCAATTTCGTATTTTTCTAAAATTTTATTTAGAGTATCTCTATTACTAACAGGATGGTAAGATTCAAATAAACATGTTCCATCTTTATTATCAATTAGATACATCGGTATTTGTCCTCCTGGGTGATTAAAATTAGTAAGATCATACATCTTACCATGTATTTTTGTTCTAATAGTCATACTGTAATATATTATATATAATATAATATGTTTTAAGTTATTAAATCATTTATATGAAATTTATAAAAACTATTATTATAAGATTGTAATACGTTGTCTGTTACAGAAATATATACATGATTATCATAATAAACCATTGTATGCATTTCTCCGCTTTTTGTTCTGGGAATAAATTTATTGATTACACTATCGATATCTGTTAATAAATGAAAATTTTTATCAAAATTTTCTTTTTCATTAGGTGTAACTGAAAAAACCATATCCCCTTCTTGTTGTACATTTAACTTATCAATACAAGAGAGATATATTTTACTATTATTATTATCGGATATTAACAATTGTAAATTACTTTTTCGTTGACATTGAGTAAGAATTTTTTCAGATTCCTTTAAATTATTAGCTTCCGATAATATTTTATGTGAGATATGATGAAAAGGCATTCCTTGAAAACTTAATTCTCCAATTTTAAAATCATAATATGATTCGCCAAAAAAAATACCTTTTTTTGATAAACCCGTATATAAGCCAAATAAGTGGTTAAAATTAAGCGAAATATATGGAATTTTATTATTAGGATGAAAACAAAACAATGTATGAACCATCACAGGAAGTCCAAAATCTAATGTCCTTAGATGTAATATCTTTTTATTTATTTTTTTAGATAATAATATACAATGATTATCAACAATATCACTAAATAAATTCACATACAATAAATCACGATATTTAAGATTTGATGTATTAGATACTCCTTCTATAAATTCTAAAATATCATTATTAAAATTTTTTTTATTTTCCCCAAAATAATAAAGTATTGATTGAAAAATGTCTCCTTTTCTAAATTTTTTAGGTAAATTTCTCATAAAATAATGTTGATTTTTTTCTATAAAAGAAATAAAATTTGATAAATCCTTAGTGAGTATATTTTCCATAAGTATACCATATTGTTGTCCCATTTGATAATAACTACCATATAATTTTACAATATACAGATGATCATTTATTTTAATTTTATTACTATTATTAGTAAATTTTTGTATTATTCCATTACGTTTATTACAGTAAGAGTATATTATATTAAATGCACACCTTATATAATATAATAACCAAAATATAAAATTATACATTATTAATTATTTAATTTTATATTTAAGTAAATTACCATTTGACTATAATTTTACGATACCATAATAATTTCAAAAAAAATTTAACATAAAAGTAAATATTAAATATAAATTGAAATAAACTATAAAATATAGATAAGCCAAAATTTTGGTAATTATTAGATTTATAATGAAATATTATTTGGCCCACAATAATAGATGATTGAAGCATCATTATATTAAAAATATTTATTTTAAAGATAATGCCTATAATTAAATATAATGGTATAAAATAATAAATATTAATAATTATATCAATAAGACTTTTCGGATTATAACTTATCCTACTTAAAATATCACCATATACCCACCTATATTTCTGTTTTTCAAACGATAATAAATCTGTTGGAAGTGAATCATGAATTATGATTTCGGGATCCTGGTAGATAGATATGTTATTTCTAATAAGTTTTAAGCTTAAATTTAAGTCTTCAGTAATAGATTCCCAACCATTTAATTTAAATAATAAGTCTTTTTTTATAAAGTATCCATTATTTAACCAAGATTGATCATAAGTAAATAGATAATTTTTAAATTTTTTTTCAATATACGCACAAAACATGTAAAAAGTCATTTTTTCATATTTTTTAGAATAATTAGACATATTTAAAACACTGATATTAAAGTTTTCAAGTCTAAATAATACTTTATCAAGACAATTATTTGATAATATACAATCACCGTTTATAATTCCTACAAAATTAGATTTTTCATGTACATATTGTAAACCAAGGTTTAATACATTAGCAACATTATTTTGCTTTGGTACAGTAAAAACTTTAAATTTATATTTTTTTTTTAACTCGCTTAGAATATCTAATGAGTTATCTGTGCTTGAATCATTAATAAAAATAATCTCATATAAATCAATATATTTATTATTGTATATAGAAATTAATAATTCATTTAAGTTATATTCTTCATTATAAATAGGTATTAATATTGAAATTTTAATTTTATTATATTTTTTTTTAACCGATGATATTTTGGATTTATTATTACCTAAAAATTTAATTGTAAATAGATAAACTAAAATCAGCATAAAATATAAAAAACTATTTACACCCAATAAAAAAAAAGAAAAGAATAAAAATATTAAGTTGAACATTTTATAGTATAATATCTTATATATTTATATAGTATTCATAATTAGAATTTGTAACTAATTTATATAAATTATCATTGTTTCCGAATATTGGCCTAATTTGTGTTCGATAACTCGAAAGTAATTTATATTTCTTTTCGACTGATGATAATTTTATGTTAGATATATCTATTTTTCTAAATTTACAACAGCTTAAAATATATGACGAATATATTAACGAGATGCGTGTTAATCTAATTATTTTTGGAGTAGAATTGTAAATAGGATCATTATAATAATTATATAAATCTTGAAAACTAATTTTGTTATCGTATTTGTATCCCAATGATAATAACCTTTTACAAATATTTAATTTTATATTGCTATATGGAAATTCACAATAGTAGCTTATTAAATTTATATTAAATGCTTTATTACAAGCGTTATATACTAATAAATGATCCGGATGTTCTCCTATTCCTAATGGACAATAAATTTTATCATATAATTCATTTTTTGTAACATTAAGTAAATTTGTTAATACTTTACCAAAAATATTTGAATAACAAAATTTACGAAATAATTTATCAGGTAAATTTAAATAAATTTTATTTACATTTATATTTTTATTTAATTGTGTTAACAGTTTTATGGCAGAGTTATCTTCTTCTTTTCTTGTTACCATGTCTCCATAAAGTTTATAATCTTTTGATAAATGTTTAAAGTCATGTTCTTCAGTAAAAAAAGTTATTATAGTAGCATTACCTTTATAATCTAGTAGAAAGTTGCTCATTGAAAATATAGCATCATCTAAATGAGGAGATAATATTAAGATATTTTTCATTATATATTTAAAATAACATAATTAGTAAATTAATACGCAAACTCCATAATTATTTAAAAGAAATTTAATAATATTATAAAATGTTCATTTATCTATTTATTGTATTATTTTCAATATGTATTATTTATCATCATTACCTTTTATCATTATTTATAGATACATTAGCATCATTTATGTCATTTATTTTTTCTAATATTGAAAATTCACGTAAAAAAATCGTTTTATACAATATTAGCTTAGTATTCCCTAATTTTAATAATGAGAAAAAAAAACAAATATTATTCCAATCCACAAAAATATCTATTATCAATGTTTTGAGTGGATTATTCGGAAGATGTTTATATCGGACTAATTATCATAAAAATATCACTATTAACATTCCTGATAAGTGTTTACATGATATAGATAATGTTGGAATTTTATTAGTTAGTTCTCATTATAGTATGATATATACAGGCACTAATTATATTGGTTATTCAGCAAATAGAAAGACGAATACTGTGTATAAAAAACAAAAATATATAAATTATTTTCTCTATCCCAGTAATACCTATTCAAATACTAATTTTATCCCATTTATTCCAGCACTAACAAAAGAGAAATTAATAAAAATTAAAGGTGGTATTGTTATTTTAGCTTGTGATCAAAAGGCATATAATGATAAACCTAAAATAAAATTTTTAAATCAATTAGTTAAATTCCATTATGGTCCAGCATTACTACATTTAAAAACAGGAAGAAAAATATGGTATGCTGACATCACCTACAATCTTAAAACAATGAAACAACAAGCTTATTTTGTTGATATTTCATCTCAGTTAATCAAAAATTCTACAGATACTGATATAACTCAAAAAATAGCAGATACAATGTCTGAAAGAATTATGTTGCATCCTGAGCAATATTTATGGACACATAATAGATTTCATTACAAAATAACTTAAAATGAATTCAAATAAATAAAATATGTTATTATTACTTATTTCAACAATTCCATTTATTGACAAACAATTAACAATATTAATATATAATCTAAGACAATTTCATCATTTTTCAAAAAATTTTTCTACCTGGATTTTATATTTTAATATATTAATTAATTTAGGATATATATACTTTATAGGTAATTATAAAAATGTTTTTGTTAGATATTTTATTGAACTGTTTATCATTAACATTCTATTTAAAAGCTTACTTGATCGACCAAGACCCCGGAATTCATTAATAAAAACCGCTAATTATATACCTATATATAAGATACATTTGACTAAAGATTGGGCAAAAAATCAATCTTTTCCAAGTGGTCATATTGCTACTATATTTACAACATTTTTGCTCTTCGAAAATTATTCGATCATTAAGCACTTATATTTAATAATTTTAGGTGTAACTGGTTTTTGTAGAGTAAATTTAGGCGAACATCATGTATCAGATTGTATATGGTCATTGTATATTTGTCAATTTAGTTATAATTATTTAAAATTTTAGTGAGAATTACTTTTAATATGTTTGTTTATTTATGCCTAACTTTTATATTTTTATATTATATTAGTGATGTTTATTATATTACCTATCTATTAGATAAAGTTGCCTCAACTTTATCTTATATTTTGTTGACTTTATCCACGAAATATTATAATATTGCTAAAAAAAACATTAGTCTTGTATTTCCGGATTTTGGAGAGCAAAAGGTTGAACAAATATTGTATCAATCACTGAAAGTATCAATCATTAATTACTTAAGTGGATTATTTGGAAGATGTTTATATCGGACTAATTATTATAAAAATATCAATATTAATATTCTAGATAATTTTATACATGATGTAGATAATAATGGAATTCTCTTAGTTGGTCCTCATTATGGTATAATGTATAATATATCGAATTATCTAGGTTATTTTACAAAAAAAAATACTCGCGTAGTATATAAAAAACAAAAATATATAAATCATTTACTCTATCCCAGTAATACCTATTCAAATACTCGTTTTATCCCATTTGATTCCGATACTTTATATAAATTAATGAAAATTAAAGGCGGTATTACATCTTTAGCTTGTGATCAAAAGGCCTATAATAATAAACCTAAAATAAAATTTTTAAATCATTTAGTTAAATTTCATTATGGTCCAGCATTACTACATTTAAAAACCGGAAGAAAAATATGGTATATAGATATTACTTACGATTTAAAAACAATGAAACAACAAGCTTATTTTGTTGATATTTCATCTCAGTTAATCAAAAATTCTACAGATACTGATATAACTCAAAAAATAGCAGATACAATGTCTGAAAGAATTATGTTGCATCCTGAGCAATATTTATGGTTTTATAATAGATTTTCTAAAAATCAATATAATTAAATTACAAGGTTAATACAAATATTAAATTTATAATAATATAATAATATATGTGTATGTTATCAGAATTAATTTTTCTATTTTTATTTAATTTAACTTATCCATTTTTTAATTGGCTAATGTATAAATTAAGTATATTTAGTAAAAATAAATATTACCATAATATTAAATATATAATAACGAAAAATGGACCAGTTTTTATAAAGTATACTCAACTTTTATTAATAAGAAAAAAACATCTATTAACACATAATAAAAAAATATTTGATATGGAGCTTATAAACATACTTTCTAAATTAGAAAATGATATTTATATTCCTAAAAATAAAGACTATATCACAATAAACAACAAAAAAATAAAGATAAAAGACTCCTATTCTATTTCTTCCGGATCTGTGGCATATATATATGAAATATATTATAATGATCAAATTTGTATTTTAAAAGCAACGCATGAAAATATTCGAACGAAAATTAAAAATAATATAAAATTATTGAAATGTTACTTATTTATATTTTCATGTATTAATAAATTAAAAGTTATAATTAAATCAATTAAATTAGATCAATTTGAGAATTTATTATTAAAACAAACAGATATGAAATATGAATCAGATAATTTACAATTATTTTACAATATTTTTTTACCCTATGAAATGGTTCATATTCCAAAATATATAGATCATGACCAAAATAATTTAATAATGACTAAAGAAAAAGGCATTAAATTATATCCATTTTTAGATTTAAATCCTAATCTAAATTACGAAGTAGTATATTTACTATATTCTTCTATTCATAAAATGGTATCAGAAGGCATAATTCATGGTGATTTTCACCAAGGAAATTTTTTATTTTATGAATCAGATAATAAAGTTCATCTTACTATTTTAGATTTTGGGTTAATATTTAAATTAACACCTGAACAATCAGATATTATACTAAATTATTTAGAAAGTTACCAAAATAAATATTTAGTTCAATTAATAAATACTTATGGTAATCATATAGATGAAAAAATAGATATTAAAAATATACCAAAAAATGATTGTAAAAATCCTTCTTTAGAAAAAAAAACTGGTAATATTAATAGATTTATTATTAATTATAATGTTGAATTACCTATGGAAATTTATAATTTTATCTCAACAATAGATTTTTTAAAAAATTTGTGCAACAATATTCAACTTAATAGAAAAAATTTTTCAGAACAGTTATCAGATTATATGATTGATAATAAGTTTATATAATACATTTAAATATAATTTTAATATTATTTAAATATATTTGAAGATTAATACATAACATTAGACAGATGAGTTATTTCATTCCCAAAAAACTAAAGTATGGTAAAGACATTAGAAATATAATTTTTAAACAGGATACCGTTATTAAATTTTTCAAAAATAAAGACGGTTATGTTAAAACTATAAAATTTTTTGATATGATAAATAATACAGCTTTTTTTCCTAAATTAATTGAAAAAGATGAATTGAATTTGAAATTAACTATGGAAAATTGCGGTAATCTACTATCATTGTTCAATCTACCAAATGATTGGGAAAATCAATTGCTAGAATTGGGTAAGATTTTTAAACAGAAACAAATATATATTTTAGATTTGCGATTTTTACCTTATTCACCATATGTTATAAACAATTTATGTATAAAAAAAAATAAAATCAAAGCTATAGATTTAACTTTATATAGAAAGAGACCTAATTATTATATTAATTACCGTATAAATTTATTAGTAACACAAATAAAATTATATAAAATATTTATTAATTATAGTTGGATACTTTTTATCATTCATATAATTTTTGAAATATTTAGATTACTATCAGAAGTAGTTGAAATAGTACTTTTTAGGGATGTTAGTATTTTTTACGAATGTAACTATTGTATAAAAACAAGTAATAAATTATCTAAAACTATTTAAAAATACAAAATACTTTTATAACAATGTATTATTCAACAATATTATTCTTTTTTAATACAATAATTATTGTATATTTAGGTTTTTACTATTTAAAAAAAAAAGTCAAACCTTTACCTGATATTATTATAACTAATATTCATAAAAAATATTCAGGTGTAACTTCGACAATAATAAACCTGTATCCAGAACAATCAAAAAAATTTAATATAGGAATATATGGTAATGAGTTAAATATTGGTGAAAAACATGTAAATTTTATTGACTTTATATTTAATGGATATAAGTTATCAAATGATATAAATTTTAGAATAATTCATGTTAGGAGAAATAATGAAATTATATTTGCTCTTTTTTTAAAATATATTTTAAGAATTCCCTTAAAAATAGTATTTACAGCTGTAAAAATATCAAATTACTCATGTATTCCGAAAATATTAATTAAATATATAGATCATGTAATTGTAACAGACAATAAATGTATAAAAAATATACCAAATAAATCAAATATAATCGACATTATACCACATGGAGTTAATCAAAAATATTTTAATACAGAAAATCATAACTTTAAAAACGACTATTTAAATTTAAAAAATAAATTTGTAATATCTATTTTTGGTAGAGTTAGAAAACAAAAAGGAACTGATATTTTTGTAAAAGCACTAATAAAAATAACTCAAAAATATGAAAATGTAATTGGTTTAGTTGTTGGTGAAACAGATATACGTAATTACTTTTTTGAAAAAGAATTAGATGAATTAATAAGAAAAAATAATTTATCATCTAAAATTAAATTTGTTGGATTTGTAAGTTATATTGAAAATGAAGATTATCATAAATATATTTATAATAGAACAAATTTAACAATATGTGTTCCTAAAAGAGAGGAATTTGGATTAACACCAATTGAATCTATGGCATGTGGTATTCCAGTAATATGTTCAAATACTGGAGCATTTGATTCAATGATAGATGAAGGAAAAACAGGTCATATTTTAAATAATAATAGTGTTAACGATTTAGTAAGTAAAATAGAATATTACATAAAAAATAAAGAAAAATTATCAGAAATGAAAATACATTGTATAAATAAAGTAAATAATAATTTTACCATACAACGAGAAGCAAAAAGTATAAATGAGGTGTATAAAAAAATTTTAAGAAAAAAAATTGTTTTTACAATAAATGGAGAAAGAAATAGTGGAACAAATTTTTTAGAATTACTATTAAAATATAATGGCTACAATGTATTATCTACTGAAAAGAAAATAGATATATTGAAATTTAAAAAAATACAAACTTTTTGGAAACATGGTATTCCATGTAAAAAAAAATCAAATAAATATTTATATGTAGATATATTTATTTTTAGAGATTTAGAAAGTTGGTTAATATCAATGTGGAAAAATCATCAGCATTTAGTAAAAAAATTAAAATTCGATGATTTTTTAAATAAAAAACAAGAATTAAAAAAATATTCTTTTATTTTTTGGAAGACATATATAAAAGATTTAAAGTATGATATAAATAGAGATATATTTGATATAAGATATTTTAAATATAATAAAATTATTGAATATAAAAATAAAAATAATAATGTTGTATTTATTTCACTTAAATTTTTACAAAATAAAGATAATGCTTTAAGTTTTTTTAAGGAATTAAATAAAGTATATGGTATAAGTGAGAAAAACAATTACATATTAGAAATTTTAAAGCATACTAAGTCAATAAAAAATGAAAAGAACCGAACATATAATTATAATTTTTCTGAAAAAAATTTAATTGATATTGAAAAAAAAAAAAAAAATAACATAGAGATGTTTATAAATAATTTACAATACGAAATATATAACGTAAAGTATAAATAAAGTAAATAATAATTTTACCATACAACGAGAAGCAAAAAGTATAAATGAGGTGTATAAAAAAATTTTTAAATAATTAAAGTTTAAAATAAGTAAAACATATTATGAATAGATTTACTTATTTTATTGCTCTACTTAACAAGTTTAATATTTAAATATATAATTAACTAAAATATATATATATGAAACAAATTATTTGTATAAAATGGGGAGATAAATACAATTATACAGATTGTAATAATTTATATATGATGATTAAAAATAATATTACACCACCTTTTACTTTAACATGTTTTACTGATAATGATAACAATTTAAATAAAAATATTTTGGTTGAAAATTTACCTAATTTAGATTTTGAATTAAGAAATCATAATAAAGGTCAATGGGGTAAATGCAGGTTGTGGAATTCAGAATTGGGTAAATTGAAAGGAAACGTTTTATTTTTAGATTTAGATATAATAATAGTTAGCAATATAGATAATTTTTTTGAATACGGAAACAAAGATAGTTTGATATTGGGCAGAAATATCACCGAATATAACCCCTTTATTGTTAAAGGTCAGACTTCTTTTTTTAGATTTCCAGTAGGAAAACTAAGTAGTTTATTAGAAAAATTTAAAAATAACCAAAAATTTTATCAAGAAAAATATAATTTTGAACAAACATTTGTTTCCAATGAAATAGATATGGATATAGATTTTTGGCCTAAAGAATGGATAAATCATTTTAGATATCAATGTGTTCCATTTTTCCCATTAAACTATTTTTATACTCCATATTTTACTAATGGTTGTAAAATAGTAAATTTTTGTGGAGGTAATGTAAAATATAATGACGCAATTAATGGCAGATATTATTTTAAAAAATATTATGATCCTTTAAACCATATATATAAAGTATTGACACATAGTTATAATCCAGTTAAAATTATTAATGGGATTAGAAAATTTATTTTACCGTGTAAATGGATTAATATATATACCCATTATAATAAAATAGACTAGAAATTCGATCTATTTGATCGTTTATAGTAATATTTATAAAATCTAATTAATATAATATGTTATTCCTGTATATTTGTTTATTTTATCATCTATTAATTATTACAGTAGGTATATACAAAGATATTACAAAATATAACATTAAATTTAATAATTTAAAAAAAAGATTCTGGATAAAAAATATAAAAAAAGCAGACATATTAATTCATTCTGTGTCTTGTGGTGAATCAAAATTAATGCTTCCATTAGTAAAAATGTTTAAATCAAGAAACTATTCAATAAAATTTAGTATTCATACTCCTTCTGGATTTGAATTATTACAAAATCATACAGATACCGTGTTTCTGAAACCATATGATAATTTTTTTATTATGTTTTATATGTTTTTTATTATAAGACCTAAGATTTTGATTATATCCGTTAGTGATACTTGGCCTATGTATATATTATGTGCTAAAATATTCAAATGTCAAATAATTTATGTTAATTATAAAATAAAACCTAAAAAAAAATTACGTAATGCCTTACATTATTATATTGCTGACAAAATATATCTTAGAGATAAAATAAACTTATATAGTGATCAATACAAAAAGTATAAGTATTTGGGAGATTTAAAAATATTAAGTAATACTTACATGCCTATAAATAAAACTAATAAATATATGGTAATAACAATTGCTTCAGCAAATGAAAATGAAATTGGTATTCATTTACAATTAATAGAATATTTATTAAATCGGTATTTAAACATTAAAATAATATATGTCCCTAGACATTTGAATTGGATCAATAATTTTAAATCATCATTTCGACATTTGAAATATAATTTTATAAATACTATTGAAGAAATACACAAGTGTGAAAATAAAATATTAGTATGTTGGAAATATGGTTTATTAGCTAATATATATTCGAAATCACATATTTGTCTAATGGGGGATACATTTAATAATGTTGGAGGACATAATCTTATTGAACCAGCTATAAAAAAAAATGTAATATTAACGGGTCCGAATGTTATTACCTGTATAAACCATATTAAAATAATTAAATATGTTATTATTACAAGTAGTATAGAAGAGTTGATTAAAAATGTAACAGAAATTATTAAAAATAAAAAATATATTTTGTATGGTAATGAAAATTATCGATCAATTTTAGACAAAAAATCTGAAATTTTAGTTAATTTAAATTTGCTAGAGCAGGAATTATAATAAGCGTTTACATCTTTTTCGTAAACTATTAAATAATTTACCTATTAAAACATATATATGATAAAATATTAAAATAATTAGAAATTGTTTTTGATTCCAAATAATTTTTTCTTCTAAATCTTCAAAAAATGTATTTATATTCTCAGATGTATCTTTTTTAAAATCGCCAAAATCAATTAAATATAGTTTATCATTTTTGACACATAAATTATTAACTATATATGGATTTAAATCCCATATATCTAAATCCCCAGGATGATATCCAACTCTTATAAGAAAATTTTTAATATTATATAATTGTTGTATCCAATCAACTGGTAAATTATACTTTATATTAACTAAAACTCCAACATATTCTTGTTGTAATATTCTATTACTAATATTATAATTTAGTAATTTTGGAAAAAAATCAACATTCCTAAAAATTTTTGAAAATTGTATAGCTTTATTCATTTTGTCTATTTTATCCATTTTAAAAGTTTTAATTACATATTGTTTATCATAGTTAAATGAAATATGTTCAATTTCTGATCCTAATTGAAAATGTTTCGGATTAAATATATATTTTTGTAACATTTGAATTGGATAAAATAAAAATGAAAACATTATTTAATAAGTGTAATATAATATTTTATAGAAAGTAATATTTAAATATATTTAGTGACAAAAAAGGAATTAGTTTAAATATAAAAATATTTAAATATTACTTTCTATTAAATATTAATATTACATGAATAAAACATTAAATTCAAATATATCAAATATTACAAATATTTCTGAAAAAGATTATACTTTGGGTATAAATCTGGTATATATGTATATGGCATTAATAAAATTGCTTCTTTCTACAGGAATGTCATTTATTATAAGTTTTGAGAGGGAATTACATACACACCCTGGTGGTATTTGTACTCATACTTTGGTAGGATTTGGTTCCTGTTTATTTACTATGATTTCGGTTAACTTACGGGATAAATATCCTTCCGATAATGCCGATCCAGCAAGAATTTGTGCTCAAGTGGTTAGTGGTATGGGATTTTTAGGTTCTGCTGCAATTTTTCGTTCAAATAATTATGTAAAAGGAATTAATACTGCTGCTAATTTATGGATATCAGCGGCTATTTCAATGGCTATAGGGGCAGATTTATGGGAAATAGCTATTGTTACATCAGTATTTACTACAATAGTTCTTGTCATAAATAATTTTTATAAAAAATATAGATATGGTAAAATAGAGAAAAAAAACAGCAAAAATAAAACTTCTGAAACAGTTAACAATATACCAGTTGATATAGAATTATCCAGAGATCCTTTAGATGCTCCATATGGTGATGAAAATGAATTAAAAACTGATTAAATGAATTAAAAACTGATTAAATGAATTAAAAACTGATTAAATTACTTAAAAGAATATTGAATTAGCTTACTATAAAATGCAGACAAAATTTTTATATTTTTTATCGATAATATTAGGTTTAAACTCAGTATTAGGTGGTTATCATTGCGAATCACCTAATGATTGTTCAGTATATTGTTCAAATATAGAACCTTATTTAGTAGATTCTTTGAAAAATACACCTTGGATTACAGTTCCTTGGAGTGATGGTTCATGCTATTTTCATAATACTGAAACACGTGAAGATTCTGAAAGTTATCCTTTATTACAAGTTCAATAATTGAATATAGAAATAGGTTTAAATTATTATTATATTTTATCTAAATATAATAATGACTTGTGATTCACCTGAATTAATAACTCAAAATCCAAATATTCTATTATTAAAAACTAATTATAATAAAATAATTTTAATAGATAAAATCTGGTTATTAGAATGTCAACGAATTCAAGATGCACGTATTTTTAGGGAACTTTTTAAATTAAATGAAAATTCACCATGGGGAAATTTTTCCATGAAAAAAGACGATAATGGATATATTACTTTATTTAAAGATTTAGATATTGATCATAAACATTGGTTTAATTTACAGGCTTTCTTAAAAACAGGATATACATCTTTTTGGCATGATACATCTAAAAGAGATTATTATTTAGAAATGGCAAGCACTGTTGCTAATAAATTAGGTGGATTTCCTAGTTTTGATAAATTTTATGAAAATTATATGAAAAATAAAGATTCAGGAATAGGTATTCATAGTTTTAACAATTATAGTCCTTCAAAACCAGAGGAAGATTATAATGATACCTTTTTATGGAGAATAATTAACCCAATATCAGGAAGTTGGCAAGATAATGAATATATTGATTCTGGTTGGAAAATTACGGTTCTCGTTAGTCCTAGTTTAATTAATAGTAATCAATATTTCGCAAAAAAAAGAAAAAACGATCAAAACTAAACATAGATTAATTAATAACTATGTTTCTTACTTTTTGTTGATCAATTTTCAATTTATCTGTTTCTTTTTTTTTAAATGCGATAAGAATATTGTTCATAGGTTCAACTGGGATTGTAGTAAAGTCGTGAAAAAGTCCTTTAGAATGTCCTACAAAATCCATCATAAATAGACTTAAGTTCATTGCTGATGAAGCTTCTGCTAAAAAATACATAGTACAACCAGACAAATCATACCCTCCATGTAATAATTTAACGTTATATTTAATTTGTAGATAATCCTTATTATTATGACCTTCAATAAATGCTTCTTTTAATTTATTATTATCATTAACCCAGTTGTTATTATTATTTTTAGCAGTAATATGAAATAACATAATTATCTTAGTAATAAAAGTTTTTAAAAATATCTTTAAATAATATTATAAATTTGATTAAAGTGCTTATTTATATTCAAATACAAATAACTTGATAAATGACCAGTCTTTTTTCATCAGATAGTGAATATTCGTATCAAGATGATGAACTTTCTGATGAATCTCATAAAAATGGGGAAATAACTTTTCAAGAAGTAAATGTTTATGATAGTGATAATGAAGATTTTATCCTAGATATGGAACCTGGTATTTACACTTATAAATATGGAAGCTTAAAATGGGAAAGATTTACTACATTAAGTCATCAGAAATTCACAGAACATCATAAAGATATTTCAAAATATATTAGCAATTTAAATGATCAAAATAAGAAATATACCGAGAAATTTACAAAAATTGAAAAGGACATGGATATTTTAAAAAATATTTTTCTACAATCACAGAATCAACATATCATAAAAGCTATTTTCGAAAAGTCCAAGCTCAACTTTGCCATTAGAGAAATCTGTTCAGGCTGCTGTAAAAATGCAATTAATAAAAAAAAATGTTTTTATGTAGATACATGTCCTGGTCTGTGCGAAGAATGCGAATTAATTTCCAAAGATGGTATTTGTAATGCTTGTGGAAAATCTCAAAGAATCCAATGTCCGACTTGCTATATGGAAAAAACTTCCGAACAAATGTGTAAATCAAACCATTGTTCACATTCTGTATGTTGGGAATGTAGGGGTAAATCATGTAGAGCAGGAAATCCAATCGAAATATGTCCTTTATGTAGATCTAAAATAGATTAATAAATCTATTTAATATTTTATTTTATTAAATTAATATCTAAATAAATTATATAATGATTGAACAATGGAATATTATAGGATTTACGGATGCCCAAGTTGAAACCTGTCAAAACGGTGGGGAGAAACAGTTTGATACTTTTTTAAAATCTTTAAGTATTAATAAAGATGGAATTTATAAATATATTAGTGGAGAGAAGAAGTTTACGAAAGTTACGAGTTACACAGACATAAAAAATAACAGGGGGTATTGGGTTAAGAGAATAACGGATACCTTATCGTCATTCTCGCCAACAGTATCACCAACAGCTTCACCTACAGCATCACCAACCACTTCACCTACAGCTTCACCTACAGCATCGCCAACAGTATCACCAACAGCTTCGCCTACATCACCAACCACTTCACCAACAGCATCACCAACAGCTTCACCTACAGCATCGCCAACAGTATCACCAACAGCTTCACCTACAGCATCGCCAACAGTATCACCAACAGCTTCGCCTACATCACCAACCACTTCACCAACAGCTTCACCTACAGCATCGCCAACAGACACCACAATTCTAACTTTATCTATTGATCAAGTAATTGTTGGGGATACCTCAGAAACGGTAGACCAATACTATATGATCAATATATCCAAAAGTGGTGAATATATTATTGATTTATCATTTACACACGATGCTGGTGATATAGATATGTATTTAGAAGAAAATTCTCAGACACTCGATAATACGTATACTATCGTTGGTGAATCGTATGAATTTGGAGATAGAGAAATTATAGCAAAATATTTATCAACAGATAAAAGTTATAGGTTGAAACTAAAAAAAGTAAGTAACGCATACAGTTTAACTATGTATGATATGTTAAAGTTGTCTATTAATGAAGTAATAAATGGTCAAATGATAGAAGGAAATAATAATGACTACTATACTATCAATATATTAGAAACTGGAGAATATTTCATTAGTGTATCATTTACACACGATGCTGGTGATATAGATATGTATTTATATAAGGTACATAATGATGGTAAAGAGTATGAAGTGAATAGTTCTAAAGGATATGGTGATGCAGAGTCTATAATTCACAACTTAGATTCAGAAAAACGGTATATCTTGAGGATAAAAAAAAATGGTAATACTGAATATAACTTGGTTTTAAAAAAACATTTGTCAACAGCTTCCCCAACAGCTTCACCAACAGACACCACAATTCTAACTTTATCTATTGATCAAGTAATTGTTGGGGATACCTCAGAAACGGTAGACCAATACTATATGATCAATATATCCAAAAGTGGTGAATATATTATTGATTTATCAT